>SWCF01000640.1_pt1 | contig 139192 bp, 132 predicted proteins | sample 4690081 | NCBI WGS metagenome assembly SWCF01 (sample SAMN10267280, study PRJNA491770) | bioreactor metagenome | isolation source: DHS bioreactor inoculated with | place: Japan: off Shimokita Peninsula
GGGGGGCGCGAAGGTCTGACTGCCGCCACCCGCTGGCCGGAGTCCTCTGATGGGGTCATCACATACTATCCCACAGCGTTTTTCATGGGATTGCGCCTGTGGGGTGTGGCCCTGGCCGACGCCATCTACAGCGATGATTCCGCAGGTTGGTTTCCTTTGGAAATCGTCGAGACGATCGCCGAACGGGCGGTTACCCTGCGCGATCCGCTCGACGGTGCGGAAGACGGGATCGTCAGCAACCCCGCGGAATGTCGGGCAATATCCTCGTCCATTGTCGAAGACCTCAGATGCCCCGCCGATCAGGTCGCTGCAAACTGCCTGAACCAGACACAGATCGACCGGGTTATCGATGTCTATTACAACGGATACACGCTTCCCTGCGAAATCGGGGGATGGTCGGAATACAAAGGCTACAACAGCCTGGAAGGCGTCGTGATGAACATCGGCACCCAGGCCGAGTACATCAACCCCCGCCGTCCGGCCCCAATGCACACCACGTTAATCGGGCGTTCCAGTTCATGTCCAATTTTGTCGATACATCTGAAGATTTCGATCTTTTGGAATTCAACATCCAGGAGCCTGGCGAATTCCACTGGGGGGCCCCATTCAATCCGCAGATCGATACGCTGACCGCGCTCGACAACTGGGTGGAAAACGGTATTCCGCCCTCCGGCCTTGTCATGGTCGATGGAACCAACAGCGAAACGCGCGGTCGGACTCGCCCGGTATGTGAGTATCCTGCATTCCCCAGATATAATGGGGACGGAGACATCGACGAAGCGTCAAGCTACCACTGCGTGACCGAATGAATGCATGGGCGCCGCATTGCGGCGCCCTTCCATGACATCGCGCTGGACTAGCCGAGTATCGCTAGAAAACGCACGGCGCCGATAACACCCGGCAAGCCGCCCAAAAGCAGAACCGTGCTTCCCAGGCCAAACATGATTGGCAGTGCCAACATCAACGGCCCTCCTTGTCGCATAAAAAAGCCGGCGGCTCTGGAGCCCCCGGCTTTTATTTTGGTCGGAGTAGGGTGATTCGAACACCCGACCCCCTCGTCCCGAACGAGGTGCGCTACCAGGCTGCGCTATACTCCGATAGGCTCGCTGCCAGCCCGGCATGGCCGGACAGAGCAACGTTTGCGCGCCTTATATAATGCGCCCGACGCCGGTTCAAGCCTGTTCGCGCCCGCCGCCCAAGCAAATTTCGCTGCCGATTTGCCTTGCGACAAGAGCCGTGAGCGCGCTCTGGAAATTTTCACAACTCATGGCAAACCCGGGCGCCGGAGGTGTTGCGGGTGCTGTGCAAACGGTGTAGGAACCAACGCGCCTTGGGGCGTCGCCAAGTGGTAAGGCATCGGTTTTTGGTATCGACATTCGCAGGTTCGAATCCTGCCGCCCCAGCCAATTTCTCGCAAGCTGTTGATCTGAGAAGACGCGCTCGTCTTGTTTCGCGCCCGTGCCATTGATGGGTCAGAATGGTTTTTCTCTTCCCGGTAGGCTTGCGCTCGCCACAAGGCTTTTGCGCATGGCGCTTGGCGGCATGCCATAGGCGGCGCGGAAGTGCTCGTAGAACTGGCTCTGCGATGTGAAGCCGGATTCAAACGCGACATTGGCAATCGAGATGTTTCCGGCGAACAGCAGTGAGCGGGCGCGGATGAGTCGCATGCGGATGACGAACTGCTGCATCGCGATCCCCATGACGCGGGTGAAAAGGTTCAAGGCGTAGTTGGGATGGAGCCCGACGACTTGCGCGATATCGGCGGCGCGCAAAGGCGACGAGAGATTTTCCATGATGTGCCGAACCATGGCCACCACATAGCGCAGGGGGGATGTGGTGCGGGCGCCCGGTGTCGGCTTTTCGATCCAGGGCGGCAAAAGCACATCCCAGCCCACCATGGCCGTGCGCCGGAGCATGTTGGCGATTTCGGATTTCAAGATGTCGACCCGCTCGGCATCGCCGCTGCGGTAATCGGTGTACCAGCGCTGCAGCAGCCCGCTGTCCGCTGCATCGTCAGGCAACGCTATGACGCCTCCCCCCATCATGGTTTCGGTTAGCGCGCCCAGATTGGGCATGTAAAGAAAGACATCGAGCGGCAGGTAGATGTTGCACTGGCGGCCCGCGCCCGAGGGACCTCGGTCAATCTGCACGGTCTGATGGGGGATGCCGGCCCAGAACACGACCATGCGGCCAGCTGGCAGCGTCACCGGGCGACCGTCGAAACGATAATCCATCGATCCTTCGGTCAGCCAGTTGAACTCGATATGGCCGTGCCAATGCTCGGCGCTCATCAGTTGCGGATCAAACCAGCGCATCCCGAAACGTCCGAATGCCCGCGTATGAGCATAAAATTTCCGGTCCGGACGCGGGCCCGGATGTGGTGCATCGGCGCGGCGGTTGTCGGGGGCTGGCTTCACCAATCGACGATCTTTAAAAACCGGAAGAAGTGGTTGGATATCTGAATTGCACCAGTTTCTGCAAGAGCTACCCTTGAGGTCTGAGGTGCAGTAGGAGGCTCGCCTCTCGGGCGTCTTCATTGGTTGGGAGGAGCTGTGCGCAGAAATCTCTTGGCCTTCGGTGGGACCGGCCTTCTGCTGGGCGTTTCGGCCATCGAGCCCACAACACCGCCGCCGGATTTTTCGGGCCGGAGCGGACACACTTTCGTCGGTTTTTCCGACATTTTGAGATATCGCGCGCTCGATCGCTAGGAGAACTTTTCATGGCAAACCCCAAAATCGCCTTTATCGGGGCCGGCTCGACGGTGTTTATGAAAAACATCATCGGCGACATCTTGCAGCGCGAACCGCTCTCGGGGGCGCATATTGCGTTGATGGACATCAATCCCATCCGTCTTGAAGAAAGCGAGATCGTCGTTTCCAAGATTGTCAGGACGCTGGGCGTTCCTGCCACGGTTTCAACCACGCTGGAACGGCGCGAGGCGCTCGACGGTGCGGACTTCGTCGTCGTGGCCTTCCAGATCGGTGGCTATGAGCCCTCCACGGTGATCGACTTCGAAGTTCCCAAGGCATTCGGTCTGCGCCAGACCATCGCCGATACGCTGGGCGTGGGCGGGATCATGCGCGGCGTGCGGACGGTGCCGCACCTCTGGGCGATCTGCGAGGATATGCTGGAGGTCTGCCCTGACGCCATCATGCTCCAATACGTCAATCCAATGGCCATCAACACCTGGGCTATCGCGGAAAAATATCCGCAGATCAAGCAGGTGGGGCTCTGCCACTCGGTACAGGGCACAGCCGATGAACTGGCGCGCGACCTCGACATTCCGATCGAAAGAATTCGCTACCGCGCGGCCGGGATCAACCACATGGCGTTCTACCTCAATTTCGAGGAGCGCATGGAGGATGGATCCTATCGTGATCTCTATCCTGACCTGTTGCGCGGCTATTGGGAGGGGAGATTCCCCAAGCCCAGCAGCTGGAACCCGCGCTGCCCCAACAAGGTGCGCTACGAGATGCTTATCCGGCTGGGCTATTTCGTGACAGAAAGCTCCGAGCACTTCGCCGAATATACCCCCTATTTTATCAAGGAAGGTCGCGAGGACCTTATCGAGAAATTCGGCATCCCCCTTGATGAATACCCCAAGCGCTGCATCGAGCAGATCGAGCGCTGGAAGAGCCAGGCCGAAAAGTACCGCAACGCCGATACCATCGAGGTGAAACCAAGCCACGAATACGCCTCCGAGATCATCAATTCGGTCTGGACCGGCGCGCCTTCGGTGATCTACGGAAATGTGCGCAACAATGGTGCGATCACCTCGCTGCCCGACGCATGCGCGGCCGAAGTTCCGTGCCTCGTCGATGCTTCGGGCATTCAGCCCACAACCATCGGCGAGCTGCCCCCGCAACTGACCGCGCTGATGCGCACCAACATCAACGTTCAGGAACTGACGGTTCGGGCACTTGTCGAGCAAAAGCGCGAGCATATTTATCACGCCGCCATGATGGACCCCCACACGGCAGCCGAACTTGATCTGGACCAGATATGGAAGCTCGTGGACGCGCTTCTCGAGGCGCATGGCGAGATCTTGCCCGAATGGGCCCGGCTCGAAAAACGGCAGGTCGCATAACAATCCGGCTGGACGGGACGGCATGCCGTCCCCTGCGGCCAGGCACTTGCCGATGCTCCGTGCGGTAGGGCCAAAGCCATACGCAACTGAGCGGTATGCAGAACTACGCCCGCAAAGGATCGGCCCGCTGAGATTGGGGGCTCAAAGATGCGGGCCGATCCAGCCCCCGTAGCGGGGAGGTCCGCCGCAACCGAAGGCCCTCACGTTCTCGTGAGGCAATGTGGCCATGTTGGGGCAACCATTGCCTCTCCGGTCTGCGGCAGACCGATCCGGCCAGTCACTGGAGAGGTTGGGTCTGGCCTTCGAATCTGGCTAGAGTGTGTGCCGGACAAGCGGGTACCGTTGCCCGGTTCGGATGCGCCGAAATGCGCGACAATGTCACCCCCGGAGCGCCCATGCAGTTTCTCAAAGTCGATGATGCAGTCCTCCATTATCAGGTGATCGGCGGCCCGGAAAACGGGCCGGTACTGGTGTTCGCAAACGCGCTTGGTACAGATTTCCGCATCTGGCGCGATGTGATCGTGCGCCTCGTGGGCAAGTTCACGATCCTCACCTATGACAAGCGCGGCCATGGTCTGTCCGAAACGGGCGAAGGTCCTGTGACCATCGCGCGCCACGCAGAAGACCTCGCCGCGATTATGGATCATGCCGGGCTTGGTTCGGCCGTCATATGCGGGCTGTCGGTCGGCGGGCTTATAGCCCAGCAGCTCTATATCGACCGCCGCGATCTCGTATCAGCTCTCATCCTGTGCGATACCGCCGCCAAATTGGGCGATGCGGATAGCTGGAACCAGCGCATCGCCAAAGTCGAGGCCAACGGCATCTCCTCGCTGGCCGATACGGTGATGGCAAACTGGTTCACGGCCCAATTCCGTGCTGACCGCAGCGAAGAGCTTGCCGGTTATCGCACGATGCTCGAACGTCAGTCTCCGAATGGCTATATCGCGACCTGCGCCGCCATCCGCGACGCGGATCTTCGCGAAAAAGCCCGACAGATCGGCGTTCCGGCCATTTGTGTCGTGGGCGATCAGGATGGCTCCACGCCCGTCGAAATGGTCGGCGGTCTGGCCAAAGCCATTCCCGGTTCGAGGTTCGAAGTCATCAAGGGCGCCGGCCACCTCCCATGCGTGGAAACCCCCGAGCGGCTGGCCGATATCATTCTGGTTTTCGTCGGCGGACTTGAGAACCGGGCCACGCTCAACTGAGCAATCCGCGGCCGACGGCGGGATTTTGCCCCGGGCCGTTCCGGCCAGATTTCGATTGCTTTCGATTAATAACCTTGCGCCGTCCGCAACCAATCGTCAGCGGGCGGCTTGTGCGTTTGATCCACGGCATCAGACGGGCATCAAAAGCCCGCAAATCGTCACATTAGCGCCATGCATATCTGGTGCCGTGCGATCATAAAACCCAGAGCGGAGGATGGGTATGGGCGAGTTCGAATATCGCGGATTTCGCGTGAGAACGGTTTTCGATAAAGACTGGAAAATCAGGATGTGGCCGCCCCTTCGGCCCGCGCAGGCAATGGAAAAGATCCGCGCGAGCCGCACGGAAGGGGAGAACGCCTGCCGTCATCGTGCAACGCGGGCCATCGACGCCTTCATGGACAAGCCAGCCGCGCGCACCGGCCGAAACCGGTCGGGGCCGCTTACGGAATGACCAGTGCTCCCCCCGGTACACCAAAGGCCTGGGGATCTTCGTCGGCAAATACGTAGGCGCCGGCCTCGATCTTTGCGATCAGCCCGGCAACCCAATCGTGGTTGCAGTCTGTATTGCTGGTCCAAAAACTCAGAAGAGCCTCCACATGCGGGGGCAGGGCATTCACGCCGCTGAATGACGCCCTGTCATTGGCCTTGCTGACCTCGGATTTATGCTGCGCCAATGTTGCCAGTCGCTTGCCCAGAAGCTCGAGCACAGTGCGTCGTGGCAGGGCGGACATCAGCACCAGCCCGGCGCACAGCATGTCCGGGCGCGGTTGGGGCAATGTGAGAGCCTTTTCCATCATCCGATGGAATTCGGCATCTCCCGCTTCGGTGATCGCGTAGTCGGTTCGCGCCGGAGCAGTATCGGAGGGCGGGACAACGATCTCCTCAAGAAACCCGTCTTTGGCCAGTTGCCGCAATGCGTGATAGATTGAGCCGGTCTTGGTGTTGGCCCACTTGTCGGCATTCCAGGCCATGAGTTCTTGCCCGATAAGATAGCCGTGCGCACGGTTGTGAGCACGGACGAAAGCAAGAACAAGCAATCGTGTGGCCGACATCAAATAACCTCCCCGGCACCGATAAATGTGCCCTTTGCAACGCCCCCGCCCCTTTAACCAGAGTTAATACCTGTTCATGGTGCTGAACAGTGGCTGAATAGTCAAATCAGGGTGTGTTCAAAAGGTTCAGGGTAATTCTCCACAGACAAATTGAACCGCGCATCTCGCGCTTTGGGGATCCTGAAATGTCGCTTTCATCACGTCTTGCTCTGCCCGCCATCGCCGGGGGTCTTTTTCTTCTGGTCGCCTCGGGTATTTTCGCGCCGCCAGTCCAGGCTCGTGGTTATCCCGTCGATACGCTCGCGCTGGTCACCGGCGTCGCCACATGGGATCATCTCAATGTCCGCCGCTGGCCCGCATCTTATTCGCAAAAGGTCGGCCACCTCGCCCCGCTCGTCCACGTCTGGGTCGAACGCTGCATCGAGGTCGAGCACTCCAGCGATTGGTGCCTGGTGGAACGTGACACCACCAAGGGCTGGGTAAACTCAAGATATCTCACTCCCGCAGAAATCTGATCTCGACACGCCGAAGACTCTGACCTCCACCCTTGACTTTCCCCACGGCCTGCGGTCCATCCAGTCCAGCTTTTCGTGGGGATTTTTTATGGCCGCCAATCCTGTCCTGGCGCAATCGGTGCGTGGAAACTGGGTCGAAAACCGTCATCGGGGCGCTATCTGCGTGTCCGATGCCAAAGGCAATATCCTCGCCTCGATCGGCGATGTTGCCGCCGAGGTCTTCCCGCGCTCGGCGATCAAGGCCATGCAGGCCCTGCCGATCTTCGCCACTGGCGCCAATGCGCGCTACGGCCTTGCCGGTCCGGCCATTGCCCTCACATGTGCGTCCCACAACGGCGAGCCCGCCCACACCGGCCTTGCCGCATCAATGCTCGCTGCCATAGACCTCGACGAAGCCGCGCTCGAATGCGGCGCCCATCCGCCCATCGATCCGGCCGCCCGCAAGGCGCTGTTTGCGCAAGGGGGAAAGCCCAGCGCTCTCCACAATGCCTGCTCGGGCAAACATGCCGGCATGCTCGCCGTGGCCCGCGCTCTCGGCGAAGACCCCAGGGGATACTCCACGCTCCAGCACCCGGTCCAGCAGCGTGTCCGGCAGGCGGTCGAAGAGGTGATCGATCATCCTCTTACCGAGGGAAAGTGCGGCACGGACGGCTGCTCGATCCCCACATGGGCCGCTCCCATTCACGCCTTCGCCAAGGGCTTTGCCCGCATGGCCACAGGCGAGGGGTTGAACGAACAAACTGCTGCCGCCGCGCGCGAAATATTTGCCTCTGCCACATCCCACCCCTTCCTGGTCGGTGGCACCGGCTCGTTCGATACAGAGGCCATGGCGGCATTCGATGGCCGGCTGATGCTCAAATTCGGCGCGGACGGCATCTATTGCGGCGCCCTGCCCGAACAGGGGATCGGCTTTGCCCTTAAATGCGACGATGGCAGCGTCCCCGCTGCAACCGCAATGGTCGCCGCCCTTCTGCTCGAAATTTCCCGCCCGACGCCCGAACAGGCAAAAGTTCTCCAGTCCCGCGCCCGCCAGCACCAACGCAACTGGGCGGGCCACGAAATCAGTTACATCGAAGCCACCGAGGCCGCGCGTCTCAAACTCTGAACCAACGCCCGCCGCTCCCCCAATGTCATCCCGGGCGAAGGTCCGGGATCCAGTACCCGCCAGCGCCCGCGACTTTCGCGCCGGGCTGCAACCGCCTACGAAACCCGGTTCCCCTCCACCACGATCTGCGGAAACCGCTCGGCCTCCCCCGCCAGATCGCTCGAGATCACATCCCACCACGCGCTGCCAACCATTTCGTGCTGGCGCGCCCCAATGATCGTGTTTCCCGTAATGCTCGCCGCGCCCGCGCCCTCGGCCACGCTCACCACGATGCCCACATCCACGTCGCGCACCAAGTTGCCGCTGATCGTCACGTCGCGAAGATATGGTCCCCAGCCAGCACTGATGCCGGTCCCCGGCACATTCTCGATCACATTGTCGGAAATGATCGCATCGGCCTCCGCCGCAATCCCATAAGGCGTATCGAGATCGGGGTTGGTTTCGGACCCTTCATAAAGATTGCGCACGATATTACCCGTGCACACCGCCAGCCGCCCGCCATCGTTGAAATTGGTCATCGAGATGCCAGCTGCGGCCCCGTCGATGATGTTGTTGGCGATCACCGAGCCGGTAAACGAAAACTCCGAAAAGATCGCGACTTCACCGCTCGCAAGGCATGTGTTGCCGGTGATGTGGGTGTTGTTAGTGGCGTTGAGCCGCACCGCCGAGAAGGCGCAATCGGAGATATGATTGCCCGAAACGATCACCTCGTCGGCTCGGAAAATGTTGATCCCGTTCCCGTTCTGCCCGTTCCCACCATCGGCCCAGTCGATGCCCGAGATCCGGTTGCCCGAAATGATTGTGCCGTCGGCGCCCGCTTCGCCGCGCCAAACCCTGATGCCCCCATTGCCGCATTCGGCAATGGTGTTGCCCTCGATAGAGACGCCTGCGGCGTCGTAAACGAACAGCCCCGTATAGTCGCTGCCGCTCACCCGGCAATTTTCGACCCGCCCTGATGATTTCATCAGCGTGATGCCGTTGAGCGCCGTATTGGAAACCACGCAATCGCGGATGGTCACGTTCTCGCAATCGGCAAAGTGGACAAGTCCGCCATGCCACACCTCGCCGCCCGCACCGCTGCCGTCGATCGACAGTCCGGCCAGAACGATGTTGGCTTCACCCTCGGCGCCAAGCAAGGGAGCGCTGCCCAGGTGAACCAGCTGGGTCGCCCCCGGCACTCCCGTCAGCATGAACCCGGAGGGCAATCGCAGCCCCCGCGTTGAAAACCGTCCGGCGGGCAAGGCCAGGTGTCCGGTGTCGCGCGCGCCATCGATCGCCGCCTGCAACGTCCCGGTCAGGTCCGTCGCCGCGTCTGGCCACGCCGGCACCATTTGGCCAAAGGCTGCCCGCGCCATAAGCGAGCCCGAAAGCGCCGGGATAAGTGTCGCTGCGATAAATCTGCGCCGGTTGATTTTCATGGTTCACTCCGAATTCCGGCAACTAAAGGCTAAACTTCACTCAACTCCACCCTTTTTACGCGCAATAGTGAATCCTTGCGGTGCGCGCTTGCACCCCGCTATAGATTGGACCCCGCTGTTGAATCGGACCCCGCCCATGCTTGTCGACGACGCCGTTTACCTCGGAACCAGCACCCGGCCCGAATACCTCCACCTCGGTTTCGGCAATCGCCACGGCCTTATCACCGGCGCCACCGGTACGGGGAAAACCGTTACCCTCCAGATACTTGCCGAAGGCTTCTCCCGCGCCGGCGTCCCCGTCTTCTGCGCCGACATCAAGGGCGATGTCGCAGGGCTCTCAAAGCCCGGCGAACCCAAGGATTTCCTGGCTGCCCGCGCTGAAAAGATCGGCTTTTCCGACTACGCCTTCGAAGGCTTTCCCACCATCTTCTGGGACCTCTTCGGTCGTCAGGGCCATCCGGTCCGCACCACTGTTTCCGAGATGGGCCCGCTGCTGCTCTCGCGCATGCTTGACCTCAACGCCACCCAGGAAGGCATCCTCAACGCCACCTTCAAACTGGCCGATGACGAGGGGCTTTTGCTTCTCGATTTCAAGGATTTGCGCTCGCTCCTCAGTCACGTCGCCGAGCGCCGTGCCGAGCTTTCCGCCCATTACGGCAACATCTCCACGGCCTCGGTCGGTGCCATCCAGCGCGCGCTGCTCGTCCTCGAACAGCAGGGCGCCGAGAACTTCTTTGGCGAGCCGGCGCTCAAGATTTCCGACCTCATGCGCACCGATACGCAAGGGCGCGGCTTCATCTCGATCCTTGCCGCCGACGAACTCATGCGCTCGCCCCGGCTCTACGCGATGTTCCTGCTCTGGCTGTTGTCTGAACTTTTCGAGCAACTGCCCGAGGTGGGCAATCCTGACAAGCCCAAACTGGTGTTCTTCTTCGACGAGGCCCATCTGCTGTTCGACGAGGCGCCAAAGGTTCTGCTCGACAAGATCGAGCAGGTCGTAAAACTCGTGCGCTCGAAAGGCGTAGGCGTCTATTTTGTAACGCAAAATCCCGCCGATGTGCCCGAAGGCGTCCTCGCCCAATTGGGCAATCGCATCCAGCACGCCCTGCGCGCCTACACGCCCAAGGAGCAAAAGGCCGTCCGGATCGCAGCCGAGACCTTCCGGCCCAATCCCGATTTTGACACCGCCGAAGTCATCACCCAACTGGGAACCGGCGAGGCGCTGGTTTCTGTTCTCGAAGAAAAGGGCATTCCCTCGATCGTCGGTCGCACCCTGATCCGTCCGCCATCCTCGCGCATGGCGCCGATCACCACCGACGAGCGCGCCACCGTCATCGCCGGAAGCCCGGTTTCCGGGCTCTACGATACCAGCCTTGATCGCGAGTCGGCCTATGAACTGCTCGACGCCCGCGCCGCGCAAGCGCTGCGCGAGGCCGAGATCGCCGCCCGCGAGGCGGAATTGGAAAAGATCGAGCAGGCTCGGACCAAACAGACGGCCCGCCGTTCGACCCGGCAAACGCCGATGGAAGCAGCACTGACCAGCTTTGCCCGCACAGTCGCCCGCCGCGCCGGGGATTCCTTTGTGCGCAGCGTGCTCGGCACGCTCACCAGGGGGCGCTAGACTTATGGCAAAGCTCAGCGCCGTCGCCGTATTTGCTGATACCGGTGTAACCGCCCACCAGGCCCTTTACCGGCAGGCCGGTGCCACCATCGCCCGCAATAGTGCCCATCTGCACTGCATTGCCCGAAACGGCCAATGGCCAAGAACGCTCGTGGAATCTGCTTTGGCCAGCGGTGGCCGCGTCACCGTGGCCACGGGGCCCGTCGCTCGCCGTCTCGACGTGCCGCAGGGCGTTGAAATCATCGCCGAGGAAACCGAAGCCGCCGCAGCAGCCCGCATTGTTCAAGCCGGACAGGCGCTGATCGGCCTGCCGGGCGGCATCGATACCGTCGCTGCCCTCTATTCCGCCTGGGTCGCTGCAGGTGGGGCTCAAAGCGAACGCCCGGTCGGTCTGCTCAATCAGGGCAGGGCCTACGAGGTGGTCAAGGGCTTTGCCGCCGACGTGGCAGGGGTCGGGCGCGGCAATATCGATAGCCTCATCCAGATATCGGAAACTTTCGACGATCTTTGGAACAGGCTTGCGCGACTGACCTAGATCAGTCCGGGCGCTGCTCGCGCATTGCCTTGTGCGCGAGAAACGAGACGATGTTTTCGCCGCGCCGCTCCACGGGGATGACCCGCGTATCGTCCAGCGCAATCCGGTTGCGCCGCTCCGGTCCCACATAACTGGGCTCGGCACTGACATAAGCGCCTGTTCCGTTGCCCAGTCGCGCGGCAATCCGCTCTTCGAGATAAACCGGGCTCATGGGTTTGACGATCACCTCATCGATGCCCGCCTGCACGCATTGCCGCCGCATCTCGCCATCGACGGTCCGACTCAGGGCGATGATCTGTACATGACGTGAGGCGATATCGTCGCTGTTGCGGATCGAGAGCGCCACATCCGCCGCCGTGACCCGCTCAAGGTCGTAATCTGCGACCAGAAGCGCCAGCGGCGCTATGCGCATATAGTCGCCCAGTGCCCTGTGGTCGCAAAATTCGCGCACCCGCCAGCGATGTCCCCTGCGCAATGTGGCGCCTAGAACCGAGGCCAGAGCCGGGCTGTTGGAAAGAACGGCAATGGTGGGAACAGGCAACACGGGCGGCTCGCTCGGCATGGGATATCAATGGTTACCCAAGCCTTAACACGCTCATCGCGCAGCCGGAAGATGCCGGCACCGGTAACCTTAAAGCAAATGGCCCGCCTGTGGACAGACGGGCCATATAGCATTGATCCAACTGGGATAAATTACGAGGCGGCTTCGTGCAGCTCGGCCACGTATTCCCAGTTCACAAGGTTGTCGAACCAGGCTTCGAGATATTTCGGACGCGCATTGCGGTAGTCGATGTAGTAGGAGTGTTCCCACACATCCACGCCCAGCAACGGTGTGCCGCCATGCACCAGCGGGTTTTCCCCGTTGGGAGTCTTGGTCACCGCCAGCTTGCCGTCCTTGAGCGTGAGCCACGCCCAGCCCGAACCGAACTGGCCGGCGCCCGCGGCAAGGAAATCCTCGCGGAACTTGTCAAACCCGCCAAGGTCGGAATCGATAGCCGCCTGCAGCTTGCCGGGCAGGGACTTGCCGCCACCATTGGGCTTCATCCACTTCCAGAAATGGATGTGGTTGAAGTGCTGGCCGGCATTGTTGAACAGCGGCTGGTTCTTGCCAAAGCTTTCCTTGACGATCTCTTCGAGGCTCTTGCCCTCGAGGCCCGAGCCCTCAAGCAGCTTGTTGCCGTTGGTCACATAGGCCTGATGGTGCTTGTCGTGGTGAAACTCAAGCGTTTCAGCCGACATATACGGGCCGAGCGCGTCGTAGGCATAGGGCAGATCGGGAAGTGAAAAGCTCATTGGAGGGCCTCCTTATAGGGTTCTGAAAATCTTTCGCTCGATAAATTGAGCATGAATTTACCAAGCTAATGCTTCTTATATACCGTCGCCATGACACCGGTGCAACGGTTGCGCGGGAAAACTTATGCCAATTGGGCACATTTCAGTGCAAAGGCATAAGTGATCGCCGTCTCCTTGATCCGTTCAAAGCGTCCCGACGCGCCACCATGGCCGGCATCCATGTTGGTGCGCAGGTACAATGCGTTCTCGTCGGTCTTGGTTGCACGCAGTTTGGCGACCCATTTTGCCGGCTCCCAATAGGTGACGCGCGGGTCCGTCAGCCCTGCCAGCACCAGGATTGGCGGATAGGACTTGGCCTCGACATTGTCGTAGGGTGAATAGGCGGCGATCCGCCGGTAATCGTCTTCCGAGGTAATCGGGTTACCCCACTCAGGCCATTCGGGCGGGGTGAGCGGCAGCGTGTCATCCAGCATGGTGTTGAGCACATCCACGAACGGCACGATCGCCATGACACCGGCCCACAATTCGGGCCGCATATTGGCGATGGCGCCCATCAGCATGCCGCCCGCCGACCCGCCTTCGGCCACGATTCGGCCCTTGGACGAATAACCCTTTTCGATCAGCATTTCCGCTGCGGCGATGAAATCGGAAAACGTGTTGGTCTTGTGCGCCGCGCGCCCGTTCTTGTACCAGCGATACCCCTTGTCCATTCCGCCGCGGATATGGGCAATTGCATAGACGAACCCACGGTCGACGAGCGAAAGCACCGAAACCGAAAAGCCCGCCGGGATGGAATGCCCATAGGCACCATATCCGTAGAGCAGGGCAGGGGCGCTGCCGTCCAGCTTGAGGCCCTTGCGGTAAAGCAAAGTGACCGGCACATCCTCGCCGTCCGGTGCCTTGGCAAACAGTCGGCGCGTTTCATAGAGGTCAGGATCGTGCCCCGAGGGCACTTCCTGCTGCTTGCGCAACACCCGCTCGCCGCTCGCAAGATCGAGGTCGAAAATCTGCGCCGGTGTGGTGGGCGAGGAATAGGAAAACCGGATCGTTGCCGTATCGAATTCGTAGCCCGGGATCAGCCCCAGCGAATAGGCTTCCTCGGGAAACGAAATTGTCTGCTCGTGTCCATCGCGCAGGTCGCGCACCACGATCCGCGGCAGGCCGTCCTTGCGCTCGAGCCGGATCAGATGGTTGGCGATCACCTCGACATCGAGGATCAGCCGCCCCGCCTCGTGCGGCACCAGATCGGTCCAGTTGTCCACCCCAGGCGCGTCGACCGGAGCGGTGACGATCTTGAAGTCTTCGGCCTCAGCGTCATTGGTCAGGATGTAAAGCGTGCCGTCCCGTTCCTCGAGAGAATATTCGGTGTTCTCGTGCCGCTTTTCCACGCAGAATGGCGCGCCGCCTTTTTCCGCATCGATCAGCCAGACTTCCGAGGTCTGATGGTCATGGGCGGAAATGGTGAGGTAGCGCCGCGATTGCGTCATCCCCGCACCAACGAAAAAGCCCGCATCCTTTTCTTCGTAAACGATCGCATCATCGGCCTGGCTGGTGCCCAGCACATGCTCGCGCACCCGGAAGGGCCGGTGGTTCTCATCGAGTTCGACATAATAGAACCGCGCTGAATCATTGCCCCAAACAGCGCCGCTGCCGGATTTTTCGATCCGCTCGTCGCGATCCTTGCCCGTATCGAGGTCGCGGATGAAGATCGTGTAGTACTCCGACCCGTTCCGGTCCGCCGCCCAGGCCATCATCGTGTGGCATGGCGAATGTTCGGCGCCCCCAAACCCGAAATAGCCCTCGCCGGCTTCGAGGTTGCAATCAAGCAGCACGCTCTCGTCGCCACCGTCGCGGGGCGTGCGCACGATCAGCGGATACTGATCGCCCTCGCGCGTCCGGGAAGCATAGGCAAACGGTCCGTCAGGCGAGGGGACCGAACTGTCGTCCTCTTTGATCCGCCCGCGGATTTCCGAATAGATCTTCTCGCGCAGCGCCTCGGTCGGCTTCCCGAAGCCCGCTTCGTACCACGCGTTTTCCGCCTCGAGATACTCGCGGATATCGCCGGGCAGGACAGTGGGGTCGGCCATGACCTCGCGCCAATTGTCGGCCCGCAGCCAGTTATAGGGGTCGTTGCGGGTCATCCCGTGCCGCGTGTCCGAATGGGAGCGTTGCGCGGCAACGGGTGGCGCGATGTCGGTCATGGTCTATCCTTGAGAGGCTGGAGCGCTTCCAGAAAAACGAAACGCGGAAGGGCTCGGCAAAAATTTTAAAAGAACGTCGCCACTATTCTTCGGGCTTGAAGTCCAGTGCAAGCCCGTTGGTGCAATAGCGCAGGCCCGTTGGGGCCGGGCCGTCTGGAAAGACGTGCCCGATATGGGCATCGCAATTGGCACAGCGGATTTCTGTGCGCCGCATGAAATGGCTTCTGTCGTCGATTTCCTTGATCGCATCTTCGGAAACCGGCTGGAAAAAGCTCGGCCAGCCCGAACCTGAATCATACTTTGTATCGGAGGTGAAAAGCGGCGCGTCACAACACACGCAGTGATACACGCCCTCGCGTTTTTCCACATTATAGGCATGGGAAAAGGCACGCTCGGTGCCATGTTCGCGTGTTACATGATATTGTTCGGGCGTCAATTTATCGCGCCACTCGCTATTGGATGTCTTCTGCGTATCGTTCATCTTGCGCCACTCCTGACGGTTGTGCACTCAGACTTGTATCAGCCGGTGTCAATGTGGTTATCACAACTGTCCGGGTCAATATTGCGTTCCAATCGACCGGTTTTGGTTGAGCTTGCGGCGGGGATCGGTACTGTTTGCGCCATTGATTCCTTTCGGCTGCGCCCGGCAGTGATTGGATGGTGAAATGAAGTTCGGGGGCTCGCTTGGGACCAGGTCTTGATGTGATTGTCGCGCTGATCGCGGTCGCTCCATTCATAGCGGCCGTATTCGCGCCCTGGATCAAGACTTTTGCCGGGCCATCGGCTGGCTGGATACTGGCCATTGTTCCCGCCGCCATTTTTGCGACTTTTCTCTCTTTCATCGGCCCGATTGCCGATTTTTCTGTCATTCGCGTCGGGCTCGACTGGATTCCGGCGTATGGGATTTCGTTTTCCTTCTTCATCGACGGGCTGAGCCTGATCTTCGGGGTGCTGATTTCGGGCATCGGCACCTTTATCGTCATTTACTCCGGCGGCTATCTGGCCGGTCATCCCCACCAGGGACGGTTCTTTTCCTACATCCTGATGTTCATGGGCTCGATGCTCGGCCTTGTTCTGGCCGACAATATCTTCACCCTGTTCGTCTTCTGGGAGTTGACCTCGATCACCTCCTTCCTCCTGATCGGGTTCGATCACTCCCGCCAGGCCGCGCGGCGTGCCGCCATTCAGGCGCTTGTCGTTACTGGCGGCGGCGGACTTGCGCTCCTGGCCGGCCTCATCGTCTTGGCGCTCATCACCGGAGAAAAATCGCTGACCGGCATGCTTGTCACCGCCGGCACAGCGCAGGAGAGCGGCCTTTATCTCGTCGCCATGCTGCTGGTCGTAACCGGAGCTTTCGCCAAATCAGCTCAGGTTCCGCTGCACTTCTGGCTCCCCAACGCCATGGAAGCGCCAACGCCCGTTTCGGCCTATCTGCACTCGGCCACCATGGTGAAGGCCGGCGTGTATCTTCTGGCCCGCATGACGCCCATTCTGGGCGATACCGAGCCCTGGTTCTGGATTCTGACCCTCTTTGGCGGCGCAACGCTTTTGATGGGCAGCGCTCTGGCCGTTCGACAGACCGATCTCAAGCAGATGCTGGCCTACACCACTCTGGGTTCGCTCGGTCTTCTGGTCATGCTCATCGGGTTCGGTACCAAGGAGGCCATTCTCGGCGCGCTGCTTTACCTTTGCGCTCACTCCCTGTTCAAGGGCGCACTGTTCATGATCGCAGGTACCATCGATCATGGCACCGGCACGCGCGACATTACCCTCCTTGGCGGGCTGCGCGAGGCCATGCCGATCACCTTTATCGCGGCCGTTCTGGCCGGCTTTTCCATGGCAGGTTTCCCCATCGCCATCGGCTTTCTGGCCAAGGAAGAAATGTATCTGGCGCTGACCTCCGGTCTGTGGCCCGACCTCATGTTCCTTGCCGTGCTCATCATCGGCAATGCGCTTATGATGGTTGTCGGGCTCATGATCGCGTTCAAACCCTTCCTGGGCGATCTCCGTCCGACCCCGCACGCCCCCCATGAAGGCCCGCTGAGCCTTTATTCCGGCCCTGTCACTCTGGCCGTCCTCGGCATTTCAGCGGGCCTGTTTACAGACTGGCTCAATCACGCCGTGCTCGATCCGGCGGGCGGGGCGATCTACAATTCCGCCGTCGATGCCCATATCCATCTCGCCTTCGATCTCACCAACCCCGCCGTCTGGGCGTCCATCGCCACATGGGCGCTGGGCGGTGTGCTGCTGTGGAAGGCTGATGCGGTTCGCTCCACACTGCGGCGCACCGGCGAGGCCATCGGCTGGACCTTCGATATCGGCTTCGATGCCCTCATGTTCGGCCTTGTGCGGGTCGCCGATCGGGTAACCCGGGTTCTCCATCACGGGCGTTTGGAGTGGTATCTGCTCTTGATGTTCACGGTGCTGGCCATTGCCATTTTTGCGCCCCTGCTGGTTACCGACAGCCTGCCGCCGATGCCGGCCTGGCCAACGCTCAATTTCTATGAGTGGGGTGCCATCGGCATAGCGGCTATAGGGCTTGTAGCCGTCCTTGCCGCCCGAACCCGCCTTACCGCCATCGTCGCTCTGGGCGTTCAGGGCTTTGCGGTCGCCGTCATCTTCATGCTGTTCGGCGCGCCGGATCTGAGCTTCACCCAGTTCATGGTCGAAACCCTGACCGTCATCATCCTGGCTCTCGTCATGACCCGGCTGCACCTTGATGAAGCTGACAGCCGCGACCTCGAAACCGGCTTGCGCGACGGTATGGTTTCCCTGGCGGTCGGCCTTGGCATCACGATATTGTTGCTCGTCGTGCTCCAGACTGATCTTGATCTGTCACTGACCGAGCTGTTCCGGGCGACCAGTACGCCAATTGCCCACGGACGAAACGTCGTCAACGTCATCCTCGTGGACTATCGCGCAATTGATACGCTGGGCGAGATTTCAGTGGTCATGGCCGCCGGCCTGGCGATCCTCGCCCTCATCCGTCTGCGCGCCTCGACCAGCGGGACGCAAGGGGCAAGGGCCGGGCGCGGGCGCAGGATCGGGAGTTCGAAATGAATACCGTTATCTTCAAGACAGCCGCACCGGTGCTGACGGCGCTGATGATCGTCTTTTCCATCTTTGTTTTGCTGCGTGGCCACAACGAACCCGGTGGCGGCTTCATCGGCGGACTGATCGGCGCGTCGGGCATCGCGATTTACGGTATCGCCGCGGGCGTAAGCGCCTGCCGACAGGCGTTGCGCGTCCATCCGATCGCCTTGGCGGGCTTGGGCGTCGTGCTCGCCGCCATGGCCGGTTTCATCTCGCTGGCCGCCGACGTGCCGTTCCTCACCGGCCTGTGGTGGATATTCGAGTTCGAGGGCACTGAAATCGCTCTCTCCACGCCGTTGATTTTCGATATCGGGGTCTATGCGGTCGTCGTGGGCGCTGTGGGCACCATTGCTCTGGCGCTCGAAGGCGAAGAAGGCGAAGAGGGAGACGACTGATGGAAGTTGCGCTCGCAGGATTGATCGGCCTGTTCTTTACCGCCGCCGCCTACCTGCTTTTATCCAAGGCTATCATTCGCATGCTCTTGGGCGTTGCGATCCTGGGCAATGGCGTCAATCTGCTGATCTTCACCATTGGCCGGCTGACGGCCGAGGTGCCGCCCATCGTTCCGGCGGGTGAATATTTCCCGCTCGAAGGGTCGGCCAATCCGCTGCCCCAGGCGCTGATCCTGACCGCCATCGTCATTGGATTTGCCCTGTTCTCGTTCCTGCTCGTGCTCGGCTATCGCGCCTATCAGGAACTCGATGCCGACAACACCGACAACATGCGCGTCGCCGAGCCTGAAAATGCGCCTCGGCCTCCCCTGAGTTACTAGGGTCAAAACAATAATGGCGACTGCCGGTACATCATACGACTCGCTCGAACTGCCCACGGCCATGATCGATGTGGCAACCCCTGCTGCCGATTGGATCGTCGTGTGGCCGGTTGCCCTGGCGCTTCTCGGCGCGGGTCTGCTCGTCATGCTGCGCAACCAGCGCCACGTCCAGCTTACCTTTGCCGCGGCGGTGATCCTGGCGATCATGGTGTCCAACATCTACCTGCTTTTGCGCGTCTTTGAGAGCGGCCCGATCGCCATGACCATGGGCAAATGGCTGCCGCCTTTCGGCATTACCTTTGCTGCGGACATGACCAGCGCGCTGTTTTCGCTCGCCGCGTCCATTGCCGCGCTCGTCGTCGCGTTTTACGCCCAGGTCGAGCTGACTGACCGGGGGCATCGCTTCGGATTTTACCCGATGCTGCTGCTGCTCTTGTGCGGGGTCAGCGGATCGTTCCTGACCGGGGATATCTTCAACCTCTATGTGTGGTTTGAAGTCATGCTGATTTCCTCGTTCGGCATGATGATCCTTGGCGGGCGAAAGCTTCAGCTTGATGGCGCCATCAAATACGGCTTTCTCAATTTCCTCGCGACCACGTTCTTTCTCGTCGCCATCGCCTATCTTTACGGCCTCACCGGAACGCTCAATTTCGCCGATCTGGTCGCAAAAGGCGCCGATCTGCCCATCGGTCCCCTGGTCACGGTCTCGGTGCTGTTTCTTTTCGCCTTTGGCGTAAAGGCGGCGGCCTTTCCCGCCAATGCCTGGCTGCCCGCCTCCTATCACACGCCCGCCGTTTCCGTGTCGGCCATCTTTGGCGGTCTGCTGACAAAGGTTGGCGCCTATGCCGCCATTCGCGTGCTCACCATGGCGCTGCCCGAAGGCTATGCCCAGATCCAGACCGTGATTGCCGTTGTCGCCTTCGCGACGCTTATTCTCGGGCCGCTGGGCGCTTTGGCGCAGACCAATCTGCGCCGCGCCGTGGGCTTTCTGGTCATCGGTGGCATCGGCGCCATTTTCGCAGGCTTCGCGCTGGGCACGACCCATGGCATCGGCGGCGCAATCTTTTACGCCTTCCATTCCATGCTTACCGTTACCGCCTTCTATCTTCTGGCGGGCCTGATCGAGCGCATGAGCGGCACCAGCGATATTCGCAAGATGGGCGGCATCTATGGCGCCAGCGCTCCCATGTCGATCCTCTTTGTCATCATGGTGTTTGCCATTTCCGGCCTGCCGCCTTTCCTTGGCATCTGGCCCAAGATCTTGCTGGTCGAGGGTGGCATCCGCGCCGCAAACTGGTGGCTGGTTTTTGCAGTCCTGTTCAACTCGTTCCTCACCGTCATCGCCGCCAGCCGTCTTTGGGCGCACATCTTCTGGCGCAATGGGCAGGAGGGCGAGCGATCCGAACAGCCCAATGACGATTTGCGGCCCTTGTCCGGGCGCGAAATTGCCATGGGCCTCGTGCCGACAGCGGCCCTTTTTGCCCTTATCGTGGTTTTCGGCCTTTTCCCCGATTGGCTCTTTACCGCATCGGGCATTGCCGCTCATGATATGCTCTCGCCCACAAGCTATATAGACGCCGTGTTTGCACAGGTGCCCCAGCCATGAGCTTTGCCTTTCTGGTCATAACACTGTCGCTGGTCTGGGCGGCCGTCACCGGCTCCTTCACGCTGCTCAATCTTCTGCTCGGGGCCTTCGTTGGCGCGATGGCTGTCCTGTTCATCCGTGATCGGGTGGATCGGCCCCATATGACTCGCCGGTTTGTTCGCGCGATCTCTCTCGCCGCCCTGTTTTTCTATGAGCTTGCCTTGTCGGCGTGGCGGGTGGCCATCCTTGTCGTCTCGCCCAATATGGAAAAGCGGCTTGCTCCGGGTATCATCGCCTATCCGCTCACGGTCACGAGCGATGCTCAGATCACCCTGCTTGCAAACCTGATTACGCTCACCCCCGGTACGTTGAGCGTCGACGTGTCCGATGATCGCGCGACGCTCTACATCCACGTGCTCGAGATGAACGACCGCGAGGATGTCATCGCTTCGATCAAGAACGGGTTCGAAGCACGGATCATCGAGGTGTTTGAATGATGTCGGGCCCCGAATTTCTCCATCTGGCCACCACGGTTTCGCTCGGTGTTCTCACCGCGGCGCTTCTCGTCACGATCTATCGCATCGTCGTTGGCCCCAGCCTGCCCGACCGTGTGCTGGGCCTCGATATGCTGATCGCCGTGGTTATCGGCTATATCGCCGCAATCGCCCTGCGCACCGGCTTCATGCTCTATCTCGACATCGCCATTGCATTGGGGCTGGTCGGGTTCCTGTCCACCGTCGCATTCGCCAGGTTCATTCTCCAGCGCTGGCAGATCGACGCCGCCGCTCGCGAAGATCATCTTGAGGAGAGCCGGAAATGATCGTCGAGACGCTCTATTATCTCGCCGGCATTATGGTGATCGTCGGCGCCTTGTTCAGTTTCGCAGCCGCCCTCGGCATTGTGCGGCTGCCGGACCTCTATACCCGCATGCATTCAGGCTCCAAGGCCGGCACCGTCGGTTCGGGGCTCACGCTACTTGCCATAGCGCTGGTCAGCTTTGACGGTTCTGTGATTCTGCGCGCCTTGATCGGCTTTGTCTTTTTCATGCTGACTGCGCCCATCTCGGCACATCTGTTGGCGCGGGCGTCTTACATCGCCGGCTACCGTCCCACGACACACTTCGTTGTCGATGATCTGGAGAAATCCGGCGGATTGCCAAGTAAAGAATAATTCACTCTAAATTTTGCCAAGTTGTTGCCCGATGGTTGCATAATTAGCAAAACAACATTAATTGCGGAGTAAGGGGTTCCCCCGGGCTCAGCCCGCCCCGGCAAATAGCTCCCATACGCAAGAAGGGATTTTCGATGACCGCTCCGGCGAATGCCGAGAACAGGGCCGAGTTGGACCTTGTTGAATACAGTACAGAAATTGTCGCTGCCTATGTCAGCCACAATGCTATCAGCCCGACCGATCTGCCGAAATTGATTTCGGAAGTCCATGCAGCGCTTCGTTCGCTTGGCGCGGAAGAAGCCGCCGCCCCGGTCGAAGAGAAAAAGCCTGCGGTTCCCGTGCGCAAATCGGTCACGTCCGATTATATCGTCTGCCTTGAGGACGGGAAAAAATTCAAGTCGCTCAAGCGGCACCTGCGCACCCACTACAATCTTTCGCCGGAAGAATACCGCGAAAAATGGGGCCTGCCTGCTGACTATCCGATGGTCGCGCCGTCCTATTCCGCCACGCGTTCCAAGCTGGCCAAGGACAATGGACTGGGCCGCAAGGCCGGTTGATACTCAACACATTTGAATCGTGTAAGGGCCGCGTAAGCGGCCCTTTTCGTATCCGCGCTCCCGGTTTCTGAATTTCCGGACACCCACTTATCCCCGCATTGCCACGTCTCCCGTATAGGAATTATATCCTATCTATGAGAGAGTGGTCCTATGGCGATTTGGATATCCACGGCAGCACGGCTTGAACGTAATCGGTTGTCGGAGGCGCAACGACGTAACTGCAAGCTTGTCGTCCGCACCGTGTCAGCCGAAACGGGGGTGCGGTACTGCGATTTTTTCGCTCCCTCGCGCATGCGCCTGCACACGGCTGGCGCTCGGCAATTGGCAATGTATCTGTGTCACGTGCTTTTGGGCATGACCATGACCCAGGTCGGCCAGTTCTTCGGTCGGGACCGCACAACGGTCGCCTATGCCTGCGGGCAGGTCGAGGACATGCGCGACGATGGAGGCGAATACGATCGTCGCCTCCTCGAACTCGAAGAACGCATCGACAAGGCGCGACATCGGCCTTGCGCGCTCGAGATCGCAATCGGGGAGGACAACTATGCCCGCGGCTGATGCTTGGCCGGCCGCGTTGGGGCAGTTGTCCCGCGCCCGCAACGGAGAACCGGCTTTTCTCGAGGCTCATCACCTGGAGGCGGCCTCGCGTCTGCAGAAGCTGTTCGAGCGCAGCCGGCTACGGGCCCGCACCACCATGAATTATGGCCCCCGCGTGGATCGGGGGCACGGCGGGCATACTGACGATGTTGGCGATATGGCGCTTGATGCCCGGCGGCAATTGGCGGCGATCTACGCCGATTTGCCCCGTGATTGCGCTCAGATCGTCCTGGATGTCTGCGGCTATGAAAAGGGTCTTCAGGATATCGAGCGCGAACGGGGATGGCCCCGGCGCAGCGCAAAGCTGGTGCTGCGTATCGGGCTCGAAGCGCTGGCAGCCCGGTTCGGCTTGACCGCCAGCGTCACCGGTCGGGAAACAGCCACGACCCGAAACTGGCTCGGCGACGGTGCGCGACCCACCGAGTTCGGTTAAACCTGCACAGCGGCCTGCGCGTCAGCGCGCAGGCGCGTAACCATGGCCGCCAGCCCGTTCGAGCGCTGTGTGGAAAGATGCTCGCGCAGCCCGATCGAATCCAGAATCGGAAGCGCGTCGGTCGCCGCGATATCGGCTGCCGTGCGGCCCGAATAAAGCGCCAGGACAATGGCCACCAACCCCCGCACGATCATCGCATCGGAATCACCCCGGAAGGTCAGCACCGTGCCCGCGTCACTTGGCTCGCTTTCGGTCACCAGCCACACCTGCGATGCGCATCCATGCACCTTGTTGCTGGCGCTGTGCTCGTCTTCGGTCAGTGGAGCCAGGCTCTGCCCCAGCTCGATGATGTAGCGATACCGGTCCTCCCAGTCGTCGAGGAAGGACAGATTGTCGGCGATTTCGTCAAAAGCGGCTGTAGTATTCATGCCCGCTATTTAGTCCCTGATCCCATCCATTGGAAGGGGGCAGGTCCATCAGTATGCCCAAGCGGGACGGGGAGGGGGGAAGGCACTCATTGTCGCCGGTTCCGTTGCCTGCGGCGTGGCGATCTGGGCCAACACCGTCCGCCCCACGGCGCACTCGACGCTTTGGCAGTCTGCGGGCATCAGCGTTTGGCTGACCGCCTGGGCGCCCTGGCTGGCCAGGCGTTCGCCGGTCGTGCGCGCTGAAGCGCCGACATCCATGCCCGCACTGGGCGCCATGATGAGAAAGGCGGCGGAAAGCCAGAAGGCGGAACGAACAACAAACATGAAACCAAACCTCGTCGTCCGGGACATATGGACAGCGTCGAGGGACAGGCTAGCGTTCCGCCGTGAAGCATTTTTAGCAAACTCGCCTAAAATTTTATGCGTATTTTGTCCAAATGCCTTCGGTCTCGACAGCACGCCGTTAAGCAAGACTCTGTTTACGCTACCCCCAGAAACCTGCCCCGAACGTTCACCGATTCCGGTTCGAGCCTGCCTCAGGCCGTCCGACTTAATGGTGTCTTAGGGCTTGGGTGGAAGTGTGGTCCAGCCGAGGGACGCCGTCCTGAAGCAAGGCCGCAGCGTATCGCGGCATCTAAAAGTTGAGCATTTCATGCGTAACCCCTTTGCGGATTTCACTATTGCCTCTCAGTTTGCGGCGGCCCCCATACGGTCCGGCCAGCGCAATACCGTGCTGCATCGTGTTCTGGCGCTCAACACACTCGCAATGATGGCTGGCCTGGGTCTGACGATGGCCTTGTCCCTCGTCATGCTTTTTGGCGGCAATGTTGCACCCCTGGTCGCAACAATGGTCGCCTCGGGGCTTGTCGCGGTTTCGGGTGCCCTGCTTTTGCGCGGCGATTTCGAACCCACAATTGCGGTTCACGCCCTGGCGCTCGGCCTAGCCGCCGCAGTGATCGCCGTGGGCGATCCGGCCATGATCGATCTTGGACTTGCTTTCGCGCTTATGGCCGCGCTTTACGGCCAGGTCCTCGCCAAGAGCCGATACCGCGTGCTCGCCTGGTCCATTCCGGCGCTGGTTCTCTTGGCCAGTGCATTTGCAACCGGCCCCGTTTCGGCGGCATTGCAAGGCTCGCTGCAACCCTTCGCATTCATAGCACTTGCCGTTTTCGCGGCGGTGGCGGCCATCAGTGCCACCCGGCTCGAAATTATCTCGGCCGAATCCCCGGTATCCCAGACCCGCGCCTTTGCAGTATTGGCAGAAAACATCCTCGGCGCCGTGGTGCGTTATGGCGCGGATGGCGGCCCGGTCTTCATTTCGCGCTCTGCGGGCAATCTCCTGGGCTGCCGCACCTTCGAGCTCGACGGCGCCGGCCTTTTCGAGCGCGTCCATGTCATGGACCGTCCCGCTTACCGCAAGGCCATTTCGGACGCATCGAATGGCACCGGGGCAAGCACCATCGAACTGCGTCTGCGCCGCGACGATGCCGAACCGGGCGCCGGAGCGCGCTATATCTGGGTCGAATTCGCGCTCGCGCCGCTGGAAGGCGAATGTGCCACCGGTTCATCGAACGACGTGTTGGCGGTCCTTCGCGATGTCAGCGCGCGCAAGGACGCCGAGCGTCAGGTCGATGCGGCGCGCAAGCAGGCCGAAGAGGCCTCGGAAGCCAAATCGCGCTTCCTTGCCACCATCGGCCATGAGTTGCGCACGCCGCTCAACGCCATTGTGGGCTTTTCCGACATGATGGCCGAAGGGATCGGCGGCACGCTGTCTCCGACCCACGCCGAATATGCCGGCCACATCAGCCGCAGCGGCCATCACCTTCTCGACGTCGTCAACATGCTGCTCGATATGTCCAAGATCGAGGCCGGCAAGTTCGAGGTTCACGCCGAACTGTTTGCGCCCCAGGCGCTGGTCGAGCCGTGCATGCAGATGGTTGAAACCCTGGCCCGCGATCGTGCCGTCACCATCGAGGCCGCGGTTCCCGAGAAATTGCCCCAGATCATGGGCGATGAGCGGGCCTGCCGGCAGATTTTGATAAATCTGCTCTCCAACGCCGTGAAATTCAGTCATGATGGTGGCATAGTCACGCTGGCCATGCGCCGCCAGGGCAAAATGCTCGCCATCTCGGTCAGTGATTCGGGAATAGGCATGCCCCCCGAGACGGTCGAGCGGATCGGCGAGCCGTTCTTGCAGGGTCAGGACAGCCTTTCACGGCGCTACGAGGGCACCGGGCTGGGCCTCTCGATCGTCAAGGGGCTGGTCAGCCTGCACGGGGGCCTGCTTGATGTGGCGTCCGAGCAGGGCCTGGGAACCACCATAAGCGTGCTCCTGCCACTCGAAGGCCCGCTGGGCGCAGGCAAAAGCTCGGCAACCATCGAACATCTTTACGCGACCAAGCGCGATAGCGACGAAAACAAATGGCTCGAAGACGAAAAAAGAAGCGCAGCACAATGAACGCCGGCATTGCCCAGATTCCCCTCGCTCTAGGCGCTGGTGCCGCCAGCATGATCGGTCACGCCCTTTCGTGGGGCGCTACGCGTTTTGCCCGTTCGCCCATGGCGTCGACCGGCCTTGTGCTGATCTCCGGTCTGACCCTGATGGCGGCCACCAACGCGCTGTTTCTGCAAGACACGCGCCACCCCGCGCCGCTGTTTACGTCAGGATCGGCAGGTGCCGCGCAACCTGTGTCGATCGAGCCGGTCGTGGTCGAGCCCGCCGAGATCCCGCAGCGGCCCGTTGCTGAACCCGTCGCACCTGTGTCAGCGCCCGCCACGAGCCAGCAGGCAGAAGCGCCCGCCCCGGCCGCGCAAGAGTCCGCACCCCCGGCCATTGGCAACCAGGACATTGCCGACCTGCAGGAAAAGCTCAAGGCGATGGGTATTTTCGATGGCACTGTCGATGGCTATTACGGCCCCCGGACTGCTGACGCCATTCGCGATTTCGAGGCACGCTTCAATCTCCCGCGCACCGGCGCCGCAACGCCTCAGGTGATCAAGGCCGTAAGGGAAGCTCCCTTGCAAACCTCTCAGGCGCCGCAACCGGCCCCGGTTGCCGCGGCCCCGCAAACCGACGATATCGCCCCGCTTCTCGCCCAGATGCAGGAAACGGCCCCGACGCCGGCCAATAGCGTCGAGCGCCAGACGGTCGCCGATATTTCGCCCGATGTACCCGTCGCCGATCCCCAGGCGCCCGAGGCAACGGCCGAGCCCAGCGTTCCAGCCGTTCTTAATGGCGATCTGGTCAGCGATATTCAGCGCGGCCTGAGCCGTCTTGGCTTCCTGCAAGGGCCGGTCAATGGTGTTGCCGACGAGGCGACGGCGCGCGCCATTCGCCAGTTCCAGATTTTCAACAATTACCGGCCGACAGGCGAAGTCAGCCCCGTGCTGCGTCAGATGCTGGTCGAGGCCGGGGCTTTCCTGTAACGCTGGCCTTCATGCAGCAGCTTCGGTCGGACATCTGGTGCGCCGCTTTCGTGCGCCGCCACAACAATATGGGCAATTTCTGCGTCGTTTCGCGGCGTGGCGATTCGATTGCCGGCCAGATCTGGATCGAAGTCGACCACCTGGACGGTACGGTCTCGCTCTTTACCCCGGCCCCCGGCGCCTTGATGGACACGCCTCCTGACGACCGTGTGTTCCAGAAGCGTTTCGAGCGCACCGACCCGCAGACCGTCAGGGATCGCATTGCGCGAGAAATCGAGTTCGATCAGGACCTCTGGGTCCTCTCTGTCGATTGTCGCACCGATGACCTTGGGCTCGATCTGATCTAGGGCCAGACCTTAGGACTAAATCGACATTCAGTCATTGATGCCCCAACAGGGTTGCCGATTGTTCCTAGCCCGCCTTGCGCGCGGATTTCATCCGGTCGAGAGCCTCGATGGCCTGATCGCCCACGGTCCCGGTTCTCGACGCCGGATTGGCTTCGGGTGTCCGCCGGCTGGGCTCGACGAAACGCGCATACTCGGGCCGGGTGAGTTCGGCGGGCCGGACATCGCCCCGCCAGGCGCTCATCACATAGACCATGGCTGGGACGCTGATTTCATCGAACATCCGCGCAAAGCTCGCGAGTGTCTTGGATCGGTCGGCATCGTGGCTGGTCGCATGAATGAGCACTTTGAGCCCGTCATAGGACGTGCACCCGAAGGCCCGCAGCACCACGAACAGCGCTGCGCCGCTCGTGTCGTGGGCGATTTCGGCGCAACGCATTTCATCGAGCCCGGTGATCTGGCTGAGAAGGCGCGTGATCTTTGGCCGGCGGTTTTCCGAGAACAGCTTCATGAGCGCCCCGGTAAATTCGTTGGTGGCCACCGAAATCTGCTCGAATGTCCGCATCATGGGCGCTTGCGGCAGATTGCGGCGGGCATAGGCGCGCAACACGTTGATCCGGCCCTCCTCGGGCAGATCGAAGAATACGCCGGTCAGAAGCGCCGCGTCGAAATCCTCGCGCCCGGCAAGGATCGCGGCGACTTCGTGGTCCATCTCGGCGGAACGGGTCAGCGCGTTGAGGTAGGCGCCACGGGGCGCAATGGATGTGTTGGCAGCCAGCGCGCGATAGACCTTGCGGCTGTTGATCGGAAACAGCCGGGCCAGGATGGCATTGGACAGGGCAGGGCGCCGGGCGATGGCCGCGATCACGTCCGTGTTGCCCTTGTCGATCAGCCGCTCCAGCAAATCGTCTGAAAGCGATTGCGCGCGTTCGAGATGGGCGATCAGACCGGTGCCCAGATGGTCATAGACCAGGATTTCGAGCTGGGGTGTCAGGTGCTGCGCGCTCGCCAGAATACCCGCCGCCTTGGCTCGGGCCGTAGGTGCGGCTGTGGGAAACAGGCGTCGGGCCAACGCCTCGAACTGCTCGGCCTCGGCGGCCAAAGGCTTGCTGCGTCGCGCATAGGCATCGCATGCGGCCACCAGAAGTGTGTTGGCCCGCTCGACGCCGCCGGTTTCAATCAGCAGCTGAAACGTTTCGTATGGCTGAAAGCCGATCATTTGGTCGACTCGATCCCCCGGTCCACTCTTGCTTGTTGCTCACTATTGACTGAGATTCGTTAGCGGACTGTTAACCTTGACGAAGTCTTAATGCGTAATGTTCGGATCCGGGACGGCATGGTGCCGGCTGGGGTAAGCGGAGGACCGGACGCACCACGAGGCCAATTATGGGTATGCTGGTAAAATTCAGCCCCAAGGATGCCCGCTCTGCACCGGCAAAAGCCGGCGGACCGGGCGCGCAGGTCATATTGTTCACAGGGGTTCGCTATGAGCGCGGGGCCGGGGGGCATAAGCCCGCACCGGGGCCAAAGATCAGGCGGACCCGCAAGGGCTGAAGATTTTGAAGGACTGGTTGCTTGGCGGCGCATGTGCAGCCGTAGCGTGTTTGTTGCTGTCCGGCTGCGCCCGGCCAACGGGTGATTTCGGCCGCGCAGCGCCCGGCGTGCTCCATGATCGTATCATGCCGACCCTGGGAAATGCGCGCGCTGCAGCCGATGGCGAGCCCGTTTCGGCCTTCAATCAGACCGATCAGGAACGCGAGATGCATGACCGTGTCTGGCGTTTCCTCATCGCGCCGCACGCTCATGACTGGTTCTACGACACAGCCGTCGAACTTCAGCGCACCCGCATTGCAGCCAATCTCGATACCCGGTTTATCGCGGATCGCTATTATTCGACCCTGCGCAGCACGCAGTACCAGTCTTCTCGGGTCCGATACCGCAAGGTGGCAGATGATATCGCCATCGACATCGCAACCATTCCCACAACCTTCGCCGCCATCTGCCGCGTCATCGAAGTGGACCGCCAGCGCGCCATAGCTGTTTCCAACGTGACACTCGCCGCCCCCGACGCGGCGGCGCAGGTCGCGGCCCGCAAATGGGAAAACGACCAGACGATCGGCTGGTTTACCCGGGCGCTCACCTACCGCTATCAGTCCTATTCTGTCGCGCTTGAGCGTCTTCTCGTCGAAACGCCGCATGAAGAAGGTCGCGTCGTGGACGCCCAGCTTGCGCGGATGCAACCTTACGTGGCTCGGGCCCAGGCGGGCGATTTCTGCCTTTCCGGCGGGGACGGATTGATCTTCAAGGACACGGCCATCGCCTCGCGTTACGCGACGGCGCCGTTCACGCCTGAACCGCTGGTACGAAAGTAGGCCTACCGGATAGTCGAGCAGCTCAGCTGCGACAGCGCCTCGCGATAGCGCTCCCGCATGGCCGGATGCGGCGGAGCCAGCCGCACCACGACAGCAACGTCGTTGCCTTGTGCCTCAACGATCAACAGTCCCTCGTCGATCTCGAAACGCTGCTCGGCCAGAAGCCGGGTCTGGGCGGGGTTGAAAAGGCCCATATCCAGCAGATCCCCCGATCCCGAACGGTTGGTCGTGGAATAGATCACATGCCCGTCATTGTTGAACACCGCGACCGACCAGAACGCCAGCGGCAACTCCCCGTTGACGATACCCGGCCCGTCGCCCAGTTCCAGGCGGCACACGCCATAGAGCAGTTCGGGGTCCAGTCCCAACGGATTGGCTTGGCCCGGGGCCAGATCGTCGAACACGACCAGGGTTTCGAGCGGCGCGCTGTCCTCCAGCCGATGCCACACGTCGCGCACTGCCGCGCCGGGCAGGGTGAGAATGACAACCAGATGGATCAGTCCGCCCAGCACCACCCCGCCCAATATCCAGAACAGCAGCCGGCTCATTGACAAGCCACCTTCTCGATTGCCGGCATGGCCTCGATTGTGGTGTTGGCGCCTGAAAAAACCACGGCATCGTAAAGGGTCAGGGCGAGGGTGAACGAACCGGTCCCTTCGATTTCCAGCCAGTTGCCCGGTCCCATGCTGGCGCCGATGCTCGCATTGAGCCCGCCATCGTCCCATCGCGCGACCCGTTCGCTGTGCAGCGCGGGAAGCTCGCGCGAAGCGGCGATGTTTGCGCCCGTCAGGTCGGTTGCCACCAATGTCCAGAAGCTCGCGCCCGGCACCTTGCCAGTCACCCGGTACTGGCACCGCGCGTCCAGCGGATCGCCTGCATCGTCGGTGGCTGCCGTAAATTGCAGCCCCTCGGCATAGCCAAGCTGGAGGTGCCCGTTGCGGGCCAGATAGGCCCGGCTGTAGGGATTCGGTGTCGGCTGCCCGATATCGGGCCATGCGGCCCATGAGCCCACCCGGACCGCCGCAAACAGCCTTCCATCGGTCAGCGCATAATAGCTTGCGCCGAACCCCACCGAGAGGGCGACCGCAAGGCCAACCAACAGTCGGAAAATCAGTCCCAAGACGTCATAGACTTTCGTTTGCGCCGGCAACCGGAGCAGCCGCCTGGTCGATGGTTCCACTCCCACCCTCGGCAAGGGACTGGCGCATTTTCTCCGACAGATCAAGCAGCTTGATCGCCGCCGCCGGGGCCAGCGTTGGCGCGCGTTGCGGCGCCTGCTCGCCGTCCTCGCCGCCTTCGGCATCTGCGATGATGAAGGGGCGCGGCTCCATGTCCACGCCAAAGACCGGCTTCACCTCGATATTGGTATGCGCGTAGGTCATGAATTTCTGCCAGCTCATGGCCGGCAGGCTGCCGCCGGTCAGATTGTTCATGGCCGTGTAATTGTCGTTTCCATACCAGACCGAGGCGACGTAATTGCCCGTATAGCCCACATACCACGCGTCGCGGTACGAACTCGTCGTCCCGGTCTTGCCAGCGCTCGGCACACCCTCGACGACCGCCCGTCCGCCCGTGCCGCCATAATTGACCGCATTGAGGATGTCGTTCATCGACAGCACGATCTGCTCGTCCAGGAGTCGCACGCGGTTCTCGTCGGGATTGGCCTCATAGACCACCTCGCCGCGCAATGTCGTAATGCGCGTCACCCCGAAACCGGTCGCCCGGTAGCCGCCATTGGCAAAAACCGCATAGGCCGAAGCCATGTCGAGCGCGCTGACCGAGGCCACCCCCAACGCCAGCGAACGTGTCACCGGAAATTCGTTGCGGATACCGAGACGATGCGCCATCTCGGCAATCGGCTCGCGCCCGGTCTGGGTCGAAAGCCGGACCGGAACGCTGTTGATCGAAGCCGCCATCGCCGAGCGGATCGTCGTGCCGCCCCGAAACGAACGCCCGTAATTCTGCGGGCACCAATTGCCGATACAGATCGGCGCATCGGTGATCGGGCTGCGTGGCGTCAGCCCCAGCATCTCGAACGCCGTCGCATAAACGAAAGGTTTGAACGCCGAGCCTGGCTGGCGGTTGGGCGCGACGGCCCGGTTGAACTGGCTCTGTCCGTAATCGGTTCCGCCCACCATGGCGCGCACCGCGCCATTGTGTTCCATGACCACCATCGCGCCCTGGCTCACATTGTAGGCGGTGCCCTGTTCGCGCAGCACCGAAATGATGGCGTCTTCGGCATGAACCTGCAGATCGGGGTCTATGGTTGTCCGCACCACGAACCCGACCTCGGTACTGTCACCCACCAGCCGCTTGGTTTCCAGAAACGCCCAGTCCAGGAAATAGTTGGGCGAATTGGCCTCGGCCGAGCGGTCGATCGGTTCGGCCGGCCGCCGCCGTGCCGCCGTCACCTGGCCCTCGGTCAGATAGCCCCCATTGACCATGTTGGAGAGCACGACATTGGCCCGCCCCCGTGCCGCCGCGATGTCCACATGCGGTGCAAACCGGGTGGGGGCCTTGTAGAGGCCTGCCAGCATCGCGGCTTCCGCCAGATCGATGTCCTGCACGGGCTTGCCGAAATAATATTCCGCCGCCGCGACCACCCCGAAATTGCCGCCGCCCATATAGGCCCGGTCCAGATAGAGCTTTAAGATTTCGTCCTTGGAGTAATTGGCTTCCAGCCAGAAGGCGAGGAACAACTCCTTGATCTTGCGCTCCAGCGTGCGTTCATTGGAAAGAAACAGGTTCTTGGCCAGTTGCTGGGTGATCGAGGAACCGCCCTGCAGGCTCGAATCCCCTTCGGCATTGGAAAGCAGTGCCCGGATCGTGCCCCAGACGTCGATGCCGAAATGCTCGTAGAACCGCCTGTCCTCGGTGGCCAGCGTCGCCTTGATCAGAAAGTCCGGAATTTCGGTCAGCGCCACCGAATCATCGGCCCTGATGCCGCGCCGCCCGATTTCGTTGCCGTACCGGTCAAGGAAGATCACCGAATAGTCCTCGGCCCGGTTGAACTCGCCCGATGCCGTCGCGTCCATGGCCGAAAGCGCCAGCGCCACCATCAGCACAGAGCCCATGGCGCCAAAGCTCAAGGCGTCCGACGCCAGCTCGACGAAAATTCGCCGCAGTCCGCGCACGGAAAAAAGCGAGAAGAAATCCTGAATTCTGGTATAGACTCTTCCTGTCGAACGCATCCCGTCATAGAGAAACGAATCCAGCCAGGCGTCGGCCTCGAGCAGCCGGTTCTTGCCTTTGGCGCGTTTCTGCTTTGTGTAAAACGGGTCCTGCACCTTGGGCCTTTTACTGCTCGGGTTCATTTGATTGCCCGTCCGGGTGCGCTCGGTCCCGAACAAATGCTATTGTATGGCGTTAAGCTCCCACCGGTCATCACAATTTTATGTGGTTTTGCCAACGGGGTTAAAAGTGTGGAGTTGGTGCCGCCAATGGCATTCTGGGATGAAAAGCCGCTTGAAGAAATGACCACCGAAGAGTGGGAGGCGCTGTGCGATGGTTGCGGAAAATGCTGCCTGCTCAAACTCGAGGACGAGGACAGCGGCCAGATTTTTCCCGCCAATGTGCGCTGCAAGCTGCTCGACGGCGAAACCTGCGGCTGTTCGGACTATCCCAACCGTCAGGCCAAGGTCCCCGACTGCATCAAGCTTACCCCTGAAAAGGTCCGCGAGATCGCCTGGATTCCCAAAAGCTGCGCCTATCGCCGCATCGCCGAGGGCAGGGGGTTGGCCTGGTGGCACCCGCTGGTTTCGGGCGATCCCGAAACGGTTCACGCCGCCGGCATCTCGGTACGCGGCCGCACCATCGCCGAGGCTGACGCCGACACCTCCGATTGGGAAAGCCACATCATCGACTGGGTCGATTGGGAGCCGGCCGAATAAGGGCCGCCGCTCGCTGTCAGACGGTTCCGGCGGAAAAAAATCGTGATGAACGCTTTCTGAATATCGAGTTCAGGGCCCGTTCCGGCCACCTTGTCTAAACCTGATCCTGCAAGAGGCAACCGGCGGTACGCAACACCCGCCCAACCCAACCAGGAGACGGAACAATGTTTAAAAAGATCATCATCGCAGCTACCCTCGCTGCCAGCTTCGGTGCCGTGAGCGTTCCCGCCATGGCCAACGGTATCTACATCAACCAGTTCGGCTGGGGTCATTCGGCTGGCGGCACCCAGTCGGGCACCGGCAACACCATTGGCGTCTTCCAGGACGGCTGGTGGAATTCGAGCACCCATCATCAATCGGGCCACGGCAATGTTTCCGCCAGCGGCCAGACCGGCTGGAACAACGAGTCGGAAACCTGGCAGAATGGCAATTTCAATGAGGCCGGTGTTGGCCAGTTCGGCGCCAACCACACCTCCGTTCTCACTCAGGACGGCAACGGCAACGTCGCCGCGGGTGTTCAGGTTGGCGATGGCTGCACCGCTTCGGTGGATCAGAACGGGTCGGGCAATGTCGCCGCCTTCGTTCAGGTTTGCCCCTGATCGGCCACGAATGGCTCACCTCATGTCTCAGGCCGGGTAGGGCGAAAAACAGGGCCCACCCGGCATCAAGGAAGGACGCATCCGATGACCATCGATCGCCGCAAGGCCTATTCGCTTTCCCTCCTCGGCACCGTCGTCGCGCTCGTAGCCGTTGGTACTGCCAGCTACGCCCGCTCGACCGACGATGTAGCAGGCTCAACCCGCCCGGTACCGTGCGAAGTGGTGTCGACCGACACTGGCAACGGCTTGGCACTTGAAGCCATCTACAATGCACAAGGCCCCGCAAACGGCACCTACCGTCTTTCGGTCAAGACCGTGGGCGGCGCCAACAGCTCGACAATCAATCAGGGCGGCGGCTTTGCAGCGCACGCCGCCGGTCCCGTCAGCCTTGGCCGCGTGTCGGTCGGCAACGCCCCGGCATACGACATCTCGTTGACTGTCGAAGTGGACGGCGTAACCCACACCTGCCTCGTTCCGAAGGGCGGCTGGGCGTGACAAAATAAGGGCTCCGAAATCGGAGCCCCTTTTTCTTTGCGTGCCCCAGGTGCTACCGCACCTGCCGCAACGTCAGACCCGAGAGCACGCAGTCTCCCTCTATGGTCAGCCCGCTGTCACCGGCCACGATCTCGCACGCGATGGGTGTGGGCACGGAGCTGTCGCCGTCGATTTCCTCGATGGTCAGTGATCCCTCGCCCGCAGCATATGTGCCGCTGACATCGGGTTCGGCCGATTCAGCTTCGAGCACCACGCTCTCCCAGGCCGCGAACGAGCCGTCATCGCCGAACAGGAAAGTCAGGCCGTTCGTGCCTGCGCCCTGCGCCACAAACCGCCCGGGCACGATTCCGCTGATTGCAGCCTGAGCCGCCGCGTCCGCTTCGTCCTGAAGGGCTGCGACTTCGGATTCGATCGCCGCCAGTTCGTCGGTCCGATCCGAAAGGGTGGCGGTAAGCGTTTCAAGCTGGGCCTGCACCTCGTCGCGCTGCGCTTGCGCGTCGGCGATCTGGCTTTCCAGTTCCGTCTGCTGTCCCTCGAGATCTGCGACGGTCGTTTCCAGACTTTCCCGCTGCTCCTCGAATTGCGCCTGGCTGGCTCGCAATTGCGCCAGTTGGTTCTGAACTTCTGCCTGCGCTTCGCGCGCGGCCTGCACTTCGCTCTCCATTTCCGCCGAAGTGCGCGTCGCCTGGGCGGCTTCCTGGGTCAACTGAGCCGCGGTTTCGCGCAACTCGGCTTCTTCGCTGCGGGCGGTCTGCAGGCGGCTGCCCACATCGGCCAACTCGGCCGTGCTCTGGGCAATCCGGTCCTGGACCTCCGAGAACGAGCTTTCCGCCTCGGCCAGATTGGACTGCAATTCCTCTATCCGGCCCTCGCGCTCGGCCAGTGCATCGGTGACGGTTTGCAGCTCGGCGTTGGCACCCTCGAGCGCGGCTTGCGCCTCGTCGCGTTCGGCGACAATGCTCTCGCGTTCTTCCGTCAACCTGTTGCGCTCTTGGGTCAGGCTGGCGATTTCGGCCTCAAGATCCTCAAGTGTGGTCCCCGATTCCTCCATGGTGCGCACATCGGTTGCCAATTGGTCGCGCTCGGAGGTCAGTGCATTGATCTCATTGCGCAGGCCTCCGGTGGATGTGGAAGAGGCAAACCACAAGATCACGAAGGCCGCCCAGCCAAGCACGGCGGCAGCGGCAAGTCCGATCACGAGCGGATTTCTTTTGGGGGCGGAAGTTTCGGTGTCGTCCATGGCAAATCCTTTTGGCCCCGTTCTCGGAGCGAATTGGGAAAACGAATAAAGTCCAGGAGCGTCCCGGCAATGGCCCGGCCCCTCACTTTGAACAACAAGCAACGCGCTGCGCAGGTTCCAAAGTGACAGGGCTTTGGCGTCCGGATCAACATTAACGCCAGATAAACGTACCCTTCGAGGTCGGTTCAGCCCGCTTGTCTCATAGTCGCGGTCATGGAGGCGCAACACCGCCGCAACAAACCCAAAGGAGCAGGACCATGGGACGCAACACCAACACCGCAAAGGCCGCCGGCCTCGCACTCGCCATCGCGCTGGCCGCATTCACGGCCCCCGCCAATGCCGGGCAGGTTTCGATCAATCTGAGCCCCGCCAACGCCGAGCAGCAGCAGATGATGCAGGCCGGCCTGGGCTTTTATGCCCTCTATAACGGCATCCAGAACGGCTCGATCACCCAGAACGGAATCAACAACATGGCCGGCCTCACCCAGGGCGGAGGCGGCAATCTCGGCATCGTCCATCAGGAAGGCAACAATCACAACGGAACCCTCAACCAGCAGGGCGGCAACAACAGCTACGGCCTGTTCCAGTTCGGCGAGGGCACCGATGCCCACGTCAACCAGTCGGGCGGCCAGACCGGGCTTGGCTTCGTCTTCGGCTGGTAAATTGCACCGCCATTATGACTGAGGGCGCTGCCCGTCCGGGCATGCGCCCTTCATCATGGCGTTGATTTCCGCCGCTCATGGGCGTAAACGGTCCCGCGCCACGCTGGAGGGGCCGGGACATGCTGGGTGCAACTGCTTACGTCACCGCGTTTTTTACGCTCGTTCTTGCGGGCATGATGCTCGTCCCGATGTTTGTCGATCTCTCGGTCGGCAATCCGGACTGGCAGGCCTTTCTCATTTCGGCGCTCGCCGCCGGCGTGCCATCGGGGTTCATGGTGCTCGCCACACGGCGCGAAATGCCGCCCTTCAGTCTCAAATTCGGCTTCCTGCTCGTGAACATGATCTGGGCGTCCACCTCAATCGTCGCTGCGCTGCCGCTGTTTCTTTCGGGGCTTTCCATCGGGTTTACCGATGCGGTCTTTGAAGCGACCTCGGGCATCACCACCACCGGATCGACAATTCTCTCCGGGCTCGATGACATGCCTCCGGGCCTTCTTCTGTGGCGCTCGATGACGCAGTGGTTCGGCGGGCTGGGCATCATTGCCATGGGCCTTCTGCTCCTGCCGTTCCTCCGCGTCGGCGGCATGCAGATCTACAAGCTCGAATCCTCGGCCCAGGCCGATTCTCCTTTCGCCAGGTTCACCAAGTTCTCATGGGCCATGGTGGGGCTCTATCTCGCCCTCTCGCTCGCCTGCGCCGTCTCCTATTGGGTCGCCGGCATGTCCACCTTCGATGCCATCAACCACGCAATGAGCACCGTCTCCACCGGCGGCTACTCCACCCACGATGCGTCGATGGGCCATTTCGGCCTTCCGGTCCTCGTCGTCGGCATCGTGTTCATGATTGGCGGCGCGATGCCGTTCATCGCGATCTTGCGGGCGGTCACCACCGGACGGATTTCTGCTGCCTTTGAGGCACAGGTGCCGGTGCTGCTCTCGATTCTGGCGGTTTTGAGCTTCGTCGTCTTCTTGTCGGCGCTTGTCCACTGGCCGTCGGACCCAAGTGCACTGGGTGTCCATTCGGCGTTCAATATAGTGTCAGTGGTCACAACCACCGGTTTCGCCTCGACCGACTACACGCTTTGGGGACCGTTCGTGAACGTGGTTTTCCTGCTCGCCACATTCCTTGGCGGCGCGGCTGGCTCGACCAGCGGCGGCATAAAGACTTACAGGCTCATCATAATTTTCCAGTCGCTGCGCAACGGGCTCAAGGAACTGATCTATCCGCACGGCATGTTCGTCGTGCGTTACGAGGGCCGCGAAGTCCCCTGGCAGGCCCTCAAATCGGTGTACCATTTCGTCTCGGCCTTCCTTGCGCTCCTTTTGGCCGTCACACTGATCCTCGGCTTTACCGGTCTGGATACCCTGACGGCCTTCACCGGTGCCCTCACAGCCCTCACAAATGTTGGCCCTGGCCTTGGCGATATCATCGGCCCGGCCGGCAATTTCTCCACGCTCGAGCCGCTGGCCAAATGGGCGCTGATCTTTGCCATGCTGGCCGGACGTCTTGAAATCCTTGCGATTTTTGTCCTGTTCAGTCCCGCGTTCTGGCGGCGCTGAGCAATATTTTTCCCCGCGCCCGCGGCCAATGGTAGGTTGCGTGCTTTTACTTTCCGGCCAGTTCGGCAAGCAGCGCGTCGAGCGAGGCAAAGCTGATACCCATGCCATCGGTCATTCCGGTCGCCAGCGATGCGTCGCGCTGACCCTTGGATTCATAGGTGATTGTCTGTTTGAGCCGCGTGCGGTCATTTTCGGCATGAAACGCGGTCTCGATCAGCATTTTCCCCATGCCGAAATCGTCGTCAAACGACTCGGTCGTCACGAGGCGAACCGGGCGCTCGACCTCGTGAAAGATGCCTTTGAGCCCCATGCTCTCGCCATTCGGCCCTGACCAGACATAGCGATACGTCCCGCCGGGTCGTGGATCGATATCGCACGTCGAAACCCACCACCCGTCCATGCCGGTCATCCAGCGCCGGACGAGATCGGGCTTTGTGTAGCAATCGAAGACCATATCGGCGGGGGCATCGAACATACGCTCGATGGTCACTTCGAGATCGCTCGGTGTCGCAACGGTAAGGGTGGTGGAAAAGCTCATCAGTTCTGTTCCTTTTTGCGTTGAGCCTTCATCTCGTCCAGCAAGGTGTCGAGTCGGGAAAAATTTGCTTCCCAGATCTGACGATAATTCTCCAGCCAGTCCGTGGCTTCCTTGAGCGCAATGCCTTCGATCTTGACCGGGCGCTTCTGTGCATCGCGGCTTCTCGAGACCAGGCCGGCTCGCTCCAACATCTTGATGTGCTTGGAAATGGCAGGCTGGCTCATGTCAAATGGCGCCGCCAGTTCCATCACCGTCGCCTCACCCTCGATCAGCCGCGCCAGAATGGCACGGCGCGTGGGATCGGCCAGAGCGATGAACGTAGCGTCGAGGCGTTCGGATTCGGTCATTGTATAACCATAGAGATTGATAGCTAACCAGTTATATACAGATTGCCTCTCGCGTCAATAGACGGGTGCAGGGACTGAAGAAAAAAATAGGAAATTTTGTCGGCTCTGGCCAACCTGCCACGTCCTGGATGCATCAACGCTGCAAATGGAGACGACCGATGACTGCCACGCCCAATACCGACAAGGAACTCGTGCTTGATCGCCTGATCGATGCACCTCGCGACAAGGTTTACCGTTGCTGGACCGAGCCTGACTTGATCAAGCAATGGTTCGCGCCCAAACCGTGGACCACCCCCAAGGTCGATATCGACGTCCGCCCCGGCGGTGCCTGTACCGTCACAATGGCCGACCCCGAAGGCAATGAATATCCAAACCCCGGCATCTATCTTGATGTGGTGCCCAACGAAAAACTGGTTTTCACCGACGCATTTGCGGCCGGATGGCAGCCCACCGATAAGGCATTCTTCACCTGCGAGCTGACCTTCGCCGACGAAGGCGGCAAGACCCGCTACATCGCCCGCGCCAAACACTGGACGCTGGAAGACAAGCAGCAGCACGAGCAGATGGGCTTCCACGAGGGCTGGGGCCAATGTGCCGACCAGCTCGAAGCGCTGGCCAAGACGCTTTAATGGAAATCGCTGCTATCGGCCGTTCCGCTCGAGCCACGCCACGGCGTGCTCGAGCATTTCTCTTGCGTCGACCAGCAAACTCTCCGCCGTCCCAATCCTGCCCTGCCGCCCCCGGCCGGTATCGAGATGGGACGTCACGATCGCCGTAAAATAATCGATACCGTCAAGTTGCGGTGCAACGGCGTCGGAGGTGTCGAATTCCTCGCTCATCCGCCACACAGTGCCTTCTGGCCCGGCAAACGGCACTTCCCAGCGTTTGATCCGCTTGTGGGGAATATCGGCGAGATATTCCGCGTGGTGAATGAGCGTCATCGTATCACGCGGCGCCCCGACCATCAGCACCTTGCCACCAACCTCGACCAGCTTTGCCAGTGGTGAGCCGGGACCGTAGCCATAATCGAGCGGGTGATCGGCAACCAGCCATTCGGCCCGCGCCCCGATCGCCGCCATCGACGCCCCCGGATTGGCGCTTCGCAGGGCTCCCGGCGTTGTTCTGAGAAACTCGGCGAAGACACCATGATCCCGGACGGCCCGCGAGCGCATCGGATCGAACCCGGCGACTCGGTCCCGCCACGCATCGGGTACGCGGCCCGCTCCGTCCATAAGCTCTTCGTATCGCGCATCCCAGTCGGTATAGGCCACAACGCAGCCCGTCGCCCCGACAGTCTTCATAAGCGCTTCGATCAGCGTATCCGGCCCATTGATAAGGTTGCCCACAGTGCTCATGGCCGCATGAACCATGACGAAATCACCGGGACGAACCCCGATTTCGGAAAGATCGGCAACGAGATCGGTACAAGACAGAAACTTGGGCATGCAGGCGCTCACGAGAGAGTGAACATGAGTTTAAGCGTCAGAACGCCGTGAGGCAACGTGCTTAACACGACCTTAAGTCACTTCAGGCAGATTCACCCCATTGAGTTTGTTCAGTAGCGCTAAGTCACCTCATGCTGTCCCGTTGGGGGCGGACAGCGTATCGCCATAAAGGCGTGACAGGGTGGCTTGCGATTGGAAGCGGAAAAGGTCCCTCCATGCGTAACGACGCCCCTACGATTGAGTTTCCAGTTCTTTCGCGCCGCCGTGCGATGGCGCTCGGCCTGGCTGCTGGCGCAGCGCTCGTTCTCCCGCGCCCGGCTTTCGCCAACGTTCAGAATTTCGTCGCCTCGGTCTGGCCGGAAGCGTCCGCCCGCGGCGTTTCCCGCGCCATATTCGAGCAGGCCTTTGCCGGTTTTGCGCCTTCGGATCGCATCATGAGCCTCACGCGCAGCCAGCCCGAGACGGTCAAGACGACCGGCCAGTACGTGTCTGACGCTGTGTCGTCCGCGCGCGTTTCCAATGGTCAGCGCATGCGTGGCGAGTGGAGCCAGACTCTTGGCGGGACCCAGCAGCGGTACGGTATTCAACCCGAGATCGTCTTGGCCATATGGGGCATGGAAACCAATTATGGCTCGTACATGGGTGGCAACAACGTCATTCACGCACTGGCAACCCTGACCTACGGCAATTACCGGCGTGATTTCTTCAAGAACGAACTGTTGACTGCGCTGCAGATCCTGCAGGCGGGGCATGTCGCCGCGCCGCAAATGGTCGGGTCCTGGGCCGGCGCAATGGGGCACACACAGTTCATGCCCTCCAGTTTTGTGGCCTATGCGGTCGATTACAACGGCAATGGCAGGCGCGACATCTGGAACTCGATACCCGACGCCTTGGCCTCGACCGCCAACTATCTCAAATCGCACGGCTGGCGAAACGGCGAGACCTGGGGCTACGAAGTCCAGCTCCCATCCAATTTCGACTACGGTCGCGCCTGGGATATCGGGAACCAGACCCTCGGTCAGTGGGAGGCCATGGGCGTCCGTCGCACAGGTGGACGGACCTTCCCGCGCGCTGGCGATATGGGACGCATCTTCATGCCGTCGGGCGGCAGCGGCCCGGTTTTCCTGCTGCTGGCCAATTTCGATGTGATCAAGCGCTACAACAATTCAAACAATTACGCGCTTGCTGTCGGCCACCTGGCCGACCGTATTCTCGGGGTCGGTCCCTTTGTCCGCTCGTTCCCTGCCAACGAGACTGGATTGACCCGTTCACAGCGCGAAGAACTTCAAAGTCTTCTCAATCGCAGAGGTTATAATGTCGGCACTCCAGACGGCGTCGTCGGCCCCAAAACTCGCCAGGGAATAATCGCCTTCCAGCGCGCGGCCGGCCTTCTGGCAGACGGTCACGCTTCGAGCAGCCTGCTTTCTGCGCTGCGCTAGGGTCCTTCAGAAGTGAGGACTGGGTAACCATACAACCCATTGGAATTCCATAGAATGCGGGATTTAGGGTAGGCTCTCAGATCGATCCTGAGGGCAAGAGGACCGTCCCATGGTTATGGAAATATCGACGGGCGAGGAGGGACGGTTGGCGGCGCTCAACCGGATGACCGCCGCTTTGGTCACTCCCATCGAGACCCTGGACCACATTCTCGAACTCGCCCGTATCAGCATCGCCCCAATGGTGGCGATCTCCATCGTCGACCGCAACGCCGAGATTGTGCTTGCTGCGCGCGGCATAAACTACAAACGGGTTGAGCGTGACCGCTCCGTCGCTGCTCTTTGCATAGATGCCGGAGAGCCTATAGCGATCGAGGATGTTGCGGCCGACCCTCGCTGCGCCAACCTCGAACGCAGCCCTAGTGGAACCACGATGGGGTCGTGCCTTGGCGTGCCGCTTCAAACCCCCGACGGATATGTCATCGGCACGTTGCTGATGATGGACAATGGCCCGCGCCGGTTTGGTGAGCGGGAGGTCACACTGGCCAGCCACCTGGCCCATCTGGTGATGTCCGAACTGGCATCGCATCAGCCGAGTGAAATCGATTATCTCACCGGCGCTCTGACCCGCAGCAGTTTCCGGACCGAGGTCGACCGCGAATATGCGCGAGCGCTGCGATACGACCGGCCGGCCACCCTGATCTTCGTCGATATCGATGGATTTCACCGGGTCAATTCGGCCTTTGGGGCCGAGATTGCTGACGAGGTTCTCAAATCGGTCGCCAACCGCGCTGCGGAATGTCTTCGAACCACCGATAGGCTCGGCCGGTTGGGCGGAGAAGAGTTCGGCATGCTCTTGCCCGAGACGATGGCCTATGAAGCCAGCCAGTGTGCAGAGCGCTTGCGAGAGGAAATCGGCGGATTGCGCTTCCGGTTTTCCGGCAAGGTCATTTCGGTCACGGCCAGCTTTGGCATAGCCCCATTCGACGCCCGTCTCGGTTCGCCGATACAATGGTTTGCCCAGGCCGACATCGCCCTTTACGAGTCAAAAAAGGCAGGACGCAACTGCGTCAGCTTTGCGGCATTACCAAAAGACACCGGCGCGTTATCGGAGGAAACCGACCCCATCCAGCCTCCGGGGCTACACTGAAGAGCGGGCATACAAGCTCGCAATCTTCCGTTTTTGGAAAGTCTCTGCGCCTGGTTCACCATTCTGCCTTACACAGCGTTATAATGGCTGTGTTAGGCTGAGTTAAAGGCACCAGGAGGTGGCAGGCATGCGCACAAATCTGCGTCGCAACGCCAGGGCGTACGTCCTGAGACACAGGCGAGCCTTCACGCTTGCCGAGTTGATTGCCGATGGTATCATCCACGGCGTTGGCCTGTTGGTAGCCATCATTGCCGGCACAGTGCTGATAACTCTCGCCGTTGTTCACGCGACCGGCGCGGAAATCGCCGCCGTCGCGATCTATGTTGGTTCTTTCGTTGCGCTACTCAGTGCTTCCATGGCGTTCAATCTTTGCCCATTGGGCCCGATCAAGGCCTGGCTCGCGCGGGTCGATCAAGCAGCCATATTTCTGTTCATTGCCGGAAGCTACACACCGCTGCTGGTCGCGCTGGGCGATGTTGCCATAGCCGATAAGCTGCTGATCTTCGTCTGGGCCACGGCCCTGATCGGCATAGCGCTCAAGCTGTTGGTGCCGCAGCATTTCGGCCGTTTGGCCATCCCTTTTTATCTCGCGATTGGCTGGAGCGGCATCGTGGCTTTCCAGGCTCTGGCTGCCGCGCTGCCCACGACGGCGCTCTGGCTGATCGTGGCGGGCGGCGTGGCCTATTCGGCGGGTATCATTTTCCACCTGTGGGAAAGGCTGGCATTTCAGAACGTGCTTTGGCACGCTTTCGTGATAACAGGCGCGACTTTGCATCTGATCGCAATATTCGAGGCGATGGTGCTCACGCGGCTGTAGGGCAGGTTGGTGGCTCTAGGCCACCAACCCCTTGGTCAGTTCCAGCGCCTGCTTTTCAAACAGCCGCCGATAGATACCGCTTTCGCGGCGGATCAGTGCCATGTGATCGCCTTCCTCGACGATCCGGCCCTTGTCAAAGACCAGAATCCGGTCGAGCGCCCGCACTGTCGACAGCCGATGCGCGATAACCAGCGTCGTACGACCGGTCATCAGGCGTTCGATGGCCTGCTGGATCAGCAACTCGCTCTCTGAATCCAGGCTCGACGTCGCCTCGTCCAGGATCAGGATCGGGTTGTTGGCCAGAAACGCCCGCGCAATGGCCACTCGCTGGCGCTCGCCACCGGAAAGCTTGACCCCACGCTCACCCACCATCGTCTCATAGCCCTTCGGCAGGGAGACGATGAAGTCGTGGGCGTTGGCCATTCTGGCGGCGTCCATCACTTCGGAACGCGTTGCACCGGGCCGCGCATAGGCAATGTTGTCGGCCAGGGTCCTGTGGAAAAGGATCGGTTCCTGCTGCACAATGGCGATCTGGCCACGAAGGCTCGCCTGCGTGTGCTCGGCGATATTTTGCCCGTCGATCAGAATCTGGCCGCCATTGATGTCATGCAGACGCTGGATCAGCTTGACGAAAGTCGTCTTGCCCGACCCCGAATGTCCCACCAGACCGACCCGCTCGCCCGGCTTGATCGTCACCGAGAAGTCCTTGTAGAGGGCGGTTTCGTGCCCGCCATACTGGAAGGTCACCCTCTCGAAATCGATCGCACCAGCGCTGACATGGATCGGCGCAGCGCCGGGTCTGTCCGCGACACCATAGGGTGCGGCGTCGAGCTCGACCAGTTCCTCCATCTCGTTGACCGACCGCTGCAGGTTGCGGAAATGCATTCCCACGTCCTGCAGATACCCCTGCAACACAAAAAACGACGTCAGAACGAAGGTAATGTCACCAGCGTTTGCCACACCCTGCAGCCAGAGCAGGACGCCCGTGCCCAGGATCGTTGCGCGCAGGATGAGCAGAGCGGTATCCTGCGTTACGCCGTTGAGATTGTAGCGGTTCCATGTTCTCAGCGTACGCTTCTGCCACTTGGCGACAACGCCGCCCAGCCGGGCTTCCTCACGCGCTTCAGCGCCAAAGCCCTTGACCACGGCGTTACAGCCGATGGCGTCGGACAAGGCACCGCCGACCTTGGTGTCCCAGGCATTGGACAGCGAAGCCGCCGGCGAGACGTAAGCCACCGTGATGCCGATGGTCCCGGCAATAAAGAGCAGCGATCCAAACCCGATCACCAGCCCCATGACCGGCCAGAACGAGGCCAGCAGCACCGTCGTGCCCACCAGCATGATCGTTGAGGGAAAGAGCGCGACAAGCAACGTGTCGTTCAAGAGATCGAGCGACCACATGCCGCGTGTGATCTTGCGCACGGTGGAACCGGCGAAAGTGTTGGCGTGCCAGTCGGTCGAGAACCGCTGCACGCGGTGGAAGGTCTCGTTGACCACATCCGCCATCATGAACAGCGTCAACCGAATGATGTTGCGGAAGGCGCCGAACCGCAGAACAACCGCACTCGCACCGAGGGCAACGAGAATGCCAAGGGCGGAAAGCGTCGCGTCCAGGGTTGCCTGGTCACCCACCGAACCCGATGCGATGGCCTCCACAAGGCGGCCGGCGAAATAGGGCGTCATCACGTCGGCCAGCGTCGCCAGCATGATGAAGCCCAAAATTGCAGCGATGCGCCAGGGCTGGCGTCGCCAATGTCTGAAGGTGTAACCAAGGACGGCCCGATAGGTCGCTCCGTTGATATCGAGTTTCTTGCGAGTCATGTGTCACGATACCGGCTGCCGCGGATGCAGGCGCACCGGTCCTATAAACTGAAAATGGTATGGCCGAACGACAGACGGATTTGTGCCCGTGTGACGGTCGCTTCAAATGAAGGAAAATGCGCGGCGGCCTTCAGAGGCGGCGAACGCGGGGCGTGGCTGGCAACCTAACGGTGGCGCTCATAACCCTGGGAGGGGGCGGTGATACTCGTCAATGCAACGCCTCCTTGTAGGTTCGCGCCAAACAATCACATTCTTATAAATGCGAAAAAATGTCTCGCCAAGAGCCTCGGCGTAGAAAAATTTACCGCTTGCGAAAGGGTGGCCAGAAAGCCACGGGCAATGGTCGGGCCGGATGGGCTTCCGCATTCTTCTTTTCAGCCGCGATATCGGCATCGGCGGTGGTGACGGGGCGGACGGCCTTCTTCGCCAGCTGGCGCTCTCGCATCCAGATATAAAGCCCCGACCCGATAACGATCGGTCCGCCAACATACAGCCACAGCGTGGGCGGCTGATTGAAGATCAGCCAGCTCGACAGCGTCATCCAGATGATCTGGCTATAGCCGAAAGGCGCCAGAATAGATGCCGGTGCATATCGATGGGCGATGATCGAAATCTGGTGCCCGGTCATCGCCGCCAGACCCACGCCCAGAAAGATGATCCAGGTCAACGGGCCATCGGGCCAGGTCCAGTTCGCGAGGGCAAACGGCAACAGGCAAACGGTGCCAACCAGCCCGGCATAGAGCTGCAGGCTGGCCGTGGTTTCGGTCTCCGTCAGCTTGCGGGTCAGGATGAAATAAAAGCCGGCTGAAAGGATGCTGCCCAGAGACAGAAAAATCGCCCAATGGAAACTGGCGTCCCATGGCTGGATGATGATGACGATACCCACGAACCCCGCCAGAATGGCCATCCAGCGCCGCCAGCCGACCTGCTCGCCGAGAAACGGGACGGACAGGGCGGTGATGAGCAGCGGCATCCCGAACATGATCGAGGACGTCACCGTCAGCGGCAGATAGAGCAACGCAAAAAAATTGAACGCTGTCATGCCAAGGAGCCCGAAACCGCGCAGGATTTGCAGCACAGGTCGCCCCGTCTTGAAGCTGGCCAGCCCCAGTTGAGGCAGAAGCAGTCCGGCCATGAAGGCGAACTGCACGAAATAACGCCCGAACGCAACCTGGGTGGGCGGCATGCCCGAAAGTGCCATCCATTTGGCGCAGGTGTCGCAGATCGTGAAGAAAATATAGGTGACAAGCGCCAGGCCGATCGCAAACAAACGGCGGTCCTGGTGCCCGATGGTCGAACTGGACATGAAGTACGCCTGGCAGGAACGGGGAGGTTATGGCCGAACCTAGCCCAATTGCATCACTATGCAAGGGGCCATTTCGTATGCAGCACTGCGCCGCATATGAAATGGAGATGCCGGCTCCCAGAGCCGGCATTCTCTCTATTCGGGAAGGATGCGGACAGCGCCCAGATCGGCGCTCGAAGCAAAGGCGGCATAGGCCTTGAGGGCGGTGGTCACCTTACGCTTGCGCGGCGCTTCCGGCTTCCATGCATCGGCTCCCTTGGCATTCATGGCAGCACGACGACGCTCCAGCTCGCTGTCGGAAACCATAAGGTTGATCGTGCGATTGGGAATGTCGATTTCGATCCGGTCGCCAGCTTCCACTAATCCGATTGCGCCACCCTGCGCTGCCTCGGGTGAAACGTGCCCGATGGAAAGCCCCGATGTGCCGCCCGAAAAGCGGCCATCAGTCAGCAGGGCGCAGGCCTTCCCCAGTCCTTTGGACTTGAGATAGCTGGTCGGATAGAGCATTTCCTGCATGCCCGGCCCGCCCTTGGGGCCTTCGTAGCGGATGACGACCACGTCGCCCTCCTTCACCTTGCCGGTCAAAATGTCGGAGACCGCATCGTCTTGGCTTTCGAAAACCACAGCCTTGCCGGTGAATTTGAGGATGGACTCGTCAACGCCGGCCGTTTTGACCACGCAGCCATTGAGCGCGATATTGCCCTTGAGCACGGCGAGCCCACCATCCTTGGAAAAGGCATGCTCGGTGGAGCGAATGACTCCGTCCTTGCGGTCGAGATCGAGTTCGGCCCAGCGATTTTCGGTCGAGAAGGCTTGCGTCGTGCGTACACCGCCCGGTGCGGCCATAAAGAACTGACGCACGCTTTCTGAATTGGTCCGCGAAATATCCCAGCGATCCAGCGCGTCACCCAGGGTTGCGCTGTGAACCGTGGGCAGATCGCGATGCAGCAGATTGGCGCGATCAAGCTGGCCCAGAATGCTCATGATGCCACCGGCGCGGTGGACGTCTTCCATGTGAACGTCCTGCTTGGCGGGGGCTACCTTGCACAACACCGGCACCTTGCGCGACAGCGCGTCGATGTCGTCCATGGTGAAATCGACCTCGCCTTCATAGGCGGCGGCAAGGATATGCAACACGGTATTGGTCGAACCGCCCATGGCGATATCGAGCGCCATGGCGTTCTGGAAAGCTTTTTTCGTCACGATCGAACGCGGCAGAACGCTTTCGTCGTCCTGCTCGTAATAGCGACGGGCGAGGTCGACGATCAGATGGCCCGCCTCCAGAAACAGTCGCTTGCGGTCGGCGTGGGTTGCCAATGTGGAACCGTTCCCCGGCAGCGAAAGGCCCAGCGCCTCGGTAAGGCAGTTCATCGAATTGGCGGTAAACATGCCCGAGCACGACCCGCAGGTCGGGCAGGCGGCCTCCTCGATTGCGGCGACTTCTTCGTCCGTGTAGCTGTCATCGGCGGCAACCACCATGGCATCGACCAGATCGAGGGCCTGCAACTTGTCGCGATGAACGACCTTGCCTGCCTCCATCGGGCCGCCAGAAACGAAGACCACGGGAATATTGAGCCGCATTGCGGCATTCAGCATGCCCGGCGTGATCTTGTCGCAATTGGATATGCAAACCATGGCGTCCGCACAGTGCGCGTTGACCATGTACTCGACACTGTCGGCGATCACCTCGCGGGAGGGTAGGGAATAGAGCATCCCGTCATGGCCCATCGCGATGCCGTCATCGACCGCGATCGTGTTGAATTCCTTGGCCACACCACCGGCGCGCTCGATTTCTCGCGCCACCATCTGCCCCAGGTCTTTCAGATGCACATGGCCCGGCACGAACTGGGTGAAAGAATTGACGACGGCAATGATCGGCTTGCCGAAATCGCCATCCTTCATGCCGGTGGCGCGCCAAAGGCCGCGGGCGCCGGCCATGTTGCGGCCATGGGTGGTTGTGCGAGAGCGATATGCGGGCATGAGGTCACCTGCGGAAAAAGAAAAATTGTCGGCTCTTGGCCCGTCCCGGTCGGCGTCTCCTCGGGCACCGCCGGAACCACCCCCTATCTCTAACGCCGCTGGGCCGGAGTGTAAAGACAAACCGTACCGTAACGTACGGTACGGCAGAAATTTGTTCTGCTCGGTTGCCCCGGCGGGCCGGATCGCGCAATAGATCACTTTTTGGAAGTTTCGCCTCGGGGAGGGCCTTATGTCGGTCTGGACAATCTTGCTGGTGATCGCGGTTCTTGCGGTCGCAATCGTTGGCGGCTTCTATGTGTGGTGGAATACGCGCGTCAAAACGTACACTCCCCAATTCGGCACAAAGCCGTCCATTCCCTCTGCCCAGCCCCAGGGCGCTGTTCCCATGCTCAAGATGCCGACGGCGCGCGGCTGGGTTGGCGGCGCCAAACCAAGAACGGCGGCGGGCCTCAAGGTCGCCGTGTTCGCCGAGAAACTCAAGCACCCCCGCTGGGTCTATGCGCTGCCCAATGGCGATGTGCTGGTCGCTGAATCTGCAACCATTCCCCGTAAGGTCAGCGGCTTCATGGATTACGCCATGAACCGCACCATGAAACGGGCGGGGGCGACGTTTCCCAATGCCAATCAGATCACGCTGTTGCGTGACGCGGATGGCGACGGTGTGCCCGAAATCCGCGAAGTGTTCCTCAAGGGCCAGCACCAGCCTTTCGGCATGGCCCTGATCGGCTCGACTCTCTATGTGGGCAATTCCAACAGCGTTGTTGCTTTCCCCTATGAGGATGGCCAGACCAGCATCGAGGCTCAGGGCAAGACCATTTTCACAATGAAGGATGGCGGCCACTGGACCCGGAACCTTATCCCCAGCGCCGACGGAACCAAGCTCTATGTTGCGATCGGTTCACTGTCCAACATTGCTGAAGAAGGCTTTGAAGTCGAGGAGGGTCGGGCCTGCATTGTCGAGCTCGATCTGACGACAGGCCAGAATCGCGAGTTTGCCGGCGGCCTGCGCAACCCGGTCGGCATGGCCTGGGAACCGACGGACGGGAAATTGTGGACTGTCGTCAACGAGCGTGATGGTCTGGGCGACGAAACACCTCCTGACTATCTGACTTCTGTAAAAGATGGCGGCTTTTACGGATGGCCCTATTCGTATTGGGGCGACACGGTCGACGACCGCGTGCAGCCGCAGCGGACCGATCTGGTCGCCAAGGCAACGGCGCCCGATTATGCACTTGGCGGGCATACGGCTTCGCTGGGGCTGTGCTGGCTGCCGGCCGGTACGCTCCCTGGTCTTCCTGAGGGCATGGTGATCGGTCAGCACGGCTCCTGGAACCGCTCGAAGCTTTCGGGCTACAAGGTTATTCTCGTGCCCTTTAAGGACGGAAAGCCGTCAGGCGAACCCATTGAAATCCTTGGCGGCTTCCTTTCCGAGGATGAGAAATTCTCCAATGGCCGCCCGGTGGGCGTCGCTCTCGCCAAGGATGGTGCATTGCTGGTTGCCGACGACGTTGGTCACATCGTCTGGCGCGTAACCGCCGCTTAGTCGGTGATCCCGATTTCCTGACGCGCCTTGCGCGTCAGGCCGGCGGCCACAAGCGCATAGGAGCGCTTCACATAGGCTTCGAGTTCGGACGCGGACAGCGGTGCTCCTTCCGCGACCGATACCCATTTGCGCTTGGCAAAATAGGGAGCCTGGTCGACGCCATCGAGCGTTGTGAGCAGTTCAAAGCTCTCTTCGGTGCATTTGAAGGTGACATGCGCTTCATCCTTGTCGGCGCTCAAAAGAACGAACACCTTGCCGCCGACCTTGGCGACATGGGACTCCCACTGATCGACCAGTGAGGTCCCCGCCATTGCCAAAACGAAGGTCTCAAAACCCTTCTTGCCGAAGATACCGGCGGCCATGATTCACAGCACCTTGGAAACGGCGAGAAATCCGTTCCGCTCGCGGTTTGCGGCAGTTATCGATTTCTCCGATCCCATGGCAACGATATGCCCGTTGCGGGCGACTTCATCGAGAAGATCCGCCGCCTTTGCGAAATCGGCTTCAGAGGTCGAGAGCACCTGCTCGCGGCGCTTTTGCCGGTAGTCTTCGGTCACGCCCGTCAGCGTCCGAACCAGCGCGGTATAGCCCTTGGCATCGGGCAGAAGATAAGGGTCGAGATCACCGATTGTGCCGATGATGGAACGGGCGATGTCGGACTGTGAAACGCCCTTGCGCAGATAGGCAGGGGCGGCGTCGTAGATCTCGAGCGTTGCGACCAGATTGGGGTCGCGATAGGAGCCGAACGCATAGGTGTCGGCGAGAGGATTGAAGCTCGCGAACCCTCCATACGCTCCGCCTTCGACGCGAACCTTGTCCCAGAGATAGGTGGTGCCGAGATATTTGGTGACCACCGACAGCGCGCCCGACGGCTCATGGCCGAGCGCCTTGAGGTTCACCCCCTTGGCAACGTAGTTGACCTGAGCCGGAATGGTCAGGCCCTCATTGGCCGGATGGGGCAGGGGCGACCAGTCGGCCCGGACAAAATCGTGACGCGGGAGACGCTGGATGAAGGCTCTGAGCTCGTCCGCAAACCCCGGCCATGCCGCACCATCGGTTGTGACATTGGCAATTGCCGCATTGGCGTTGATGAGATGGGCGCGAATATCCTCAAGCGCCGATTGGACCGAAGCCCAGTCGTTCTCGATCTTTTGCGCCAACTCACGCAGGAACAGCAATTGGGTGACGCCGCCAGTCTGCTCGGATAGCCAATCGGCTTCGTGCAGCGAGGCGCGGAGCCGGGTGAAGACATATTGGTGGCCCGAAGGGACAAGCGAGGCCTCGGTTCGCGCCTTGTCTTCCGCAACGATCTGACGGATGCGATCGCGATTGTCCAGCCGGGCATCGGTCAGGATATCATGAACGATATCAAGCATCTCATTGGTTTTATCGGACGTGGCCTTGGCCCGGAGGATCAAAAAGGCAGCCGCTTCGTCGCTGTCGAGGATTGCCGAATTGAGGCGCGAAATCCCGATGCCGCCAGTCGAGCGCCCGATGCGCTGTGTGAGCGCGACGAAATCGGCTTTGGAGGTTCCGGTCTGCTTGAGTGCGCGGGAAAACAGCGGGAGATAAGGCAGCAGCTCGCGCGGCAGGGTTTTGAGATCGAAGCCAAGATCGAGATAGACGATACCGTTTGTGGCGATGTCGTGATAGAGCGTCCGCACACCCTCAACTGCCAATTCCTCAGTGGGGATGCTCATCCCCTCGCGCGGCAGATCGTCCACTGTCAGGGTCGGAATTTTCGCGAGCTCTTCGGGCTTGTCGGGAGTGTTCTGCAGGGCCTTGAGCTTCTTGGTGGTCTCGACCGCGGCGATGATGTCGTCGTCGTTCATCGCCGCGCGCGCAGCATCGAGCCGTGCCCGTTCGACCGCCTCTTCGCGCTCGGCCTGCTCCGGATCGGGGCGCAGGACCAGAGTGGTGCGGTGGGTGTTGTCGAGCAGATTGGTGCGAATGAGATTTTCGATAACCTTCTCACCCGAGGCGATGCGGGCCTTGAGGCTCGTCAGCGCCTTTTCAAAGCGCAGCCCGTCGAGCGGATCGCGGCCATAAAGCCAGTTGCTCAAGGCGCCGAAAAAGTAAGCAATTCCGCGAGGATAGCCGCCGGTGTTCCGTTCGCGCAACTCGAACTCCAGCGAGTTGAGCGTCGCTTCAATCGTCGCATCATCAATGTCATGCTCGGCCAGATGGGCGAGGGTGTTGAGGATCAGGGTCTCGATCCGGTCCGCATCGTCCCCATCCGCGCCCCGCAAGCCGAAATTGAGAACCGGCTGGGACAATTCGATGGCCGAGGAAATGATGGCTTCACCCAGCCCGGATTCGATCAGGGCCTTGTGCAGCGGCGCCGCGGAATTGCCGACCAGTGCGCGGCGCATGACAGTGCGAGCCAGCTGTTCCTCGATGTCATCGGTCGGATCGACCATCCAGTTCAGTGTGACGAAGGACGATCGCTTGTTGGCGTCGTCGGCCGGATAGGTCTTTTCATAGCGACGCGGCGCATCGAAGCGCTTTTGTGGCGTATGTGCCGGTGCTTTATCGCCTCTTTCAAAGCGCGAGATCACGGCATCGAGCAGTTCAAGCCGCTTCTCGGGGTCGTCGTTTCCGTAGAAAATGATCTGGGCGTTGGAAGGGTGATAGTAGCGTTTGTGGAAATCTCTGAACTGTTCGTAGGTCAGGTCGGGCATGACCCGCGGATCGCCGCCACTATAATTGGAATAGACTGCGTCGGGGAAAAGTGATTGCAGCGCGTAGGCGTAATTGACCTGGTCAGGTGACGAAAAGCCGCCCTTCATTTCATTGAAAACCACGCCCTTGAAGATCAGCGGGTCATCGGGGCTTTCGGCCTCGTAATGCCAGCCCTCCTGCTGGAAGGTTTCGCGGGTCAGGAGCGGAAAAAACACCGCGTCCAGATAAACTTCGGTCAAGTTGTAGAAATCCGCGAGGTTCTGGCTGGCCACCGGATAGACGGTCTTGTCCGGAAAGGTCATCGCGTTGAGGAAGGTGTGCAGAGAACCTTTGAGCATCTCGACAAACGGCTTTTTGACGGGGAACTTTTCCGAGCCGCAAAGCACTGAATGCTCGAGAATGTGGGGCAAGCCGGTGGAATCGTCGGGTGGGGTGGCAAAGGATACGCCGAACACCTTGTTCTCGTCGTCGTTAATGAGCGAAAGTACCTCTGCGCCGGTCTTTTTGTGCCGGTAATGGCGCACCAAGGCGTTGACCTCGTCGATCTGCTCTTCGGCGATCAACTCATAGGCGGGGTGGTGCGACATGGAGGGCTCCTCTTGGGCGGGACGTGTGCGACAATGTAGGAGTGAGCATGGCCGCTGCCAACCTCCCGCAAACAATGTCGTGAAAATGTATGGACTTGAGCGTTCGGGGCCACCACATTGATCAATAATGAAAAATATCGCGGGAGACCGGGCGGATGAATCGATTTGGGTTGGCGGCGATGATGGCTTTGGCTGGATTTTCGGCTGCCCCGATACCCGCGCTGGCCCAGACCGCACCCGAACGTTGCGCCGCTATCGGACCGGCGAGCGAGCGGCTTGCCTGCTATGATTCGATTTTTCGTTCGGGTCAGTTCACCGGCGGCAATGGCGAGACCGATGCCGATCAGGGGCTCTGGACGAGTGGCATCGAGGTTTCCCAGATCGAGGGAACGGAGGTGCCATTTGCAACGCTCGAATCCGAGCAGCTGATTCCCGCACTGGCCGGTGGGCGAGCGCCGGCTCGCCTGACGGTGTTGTGCGTCGATGGCGAGACCACGCTTCAGTTCAGCTTTGCCGGCTCGGCCATGGGCACTCCGACGTCCAATAGCGCCGCGATCACGCTCCAATACGACCGCCAGCCCCCCAGGACCCAATCGGTCGATCTGTCCCCCGATCGGCTGGCTATCGGATTTTTCGAAACCGAAGAAGCTCGGGCGGTGATCGGGCAACTGCAACAGACCCAGCGGCTGTTGGTGCGCGCCACGCCGCAGTCCCAGCGCTCGGTGACGGTCAGTTTCCGGCTCGAGGGAATCGAGACGGCACTGCAGCCGGTCCGCTTGGCCTGCGGATGGTAAAGGCAACGCCTTAAGCCGTCACATTTATTTAATGCAAGTAAAGTTTGATTGTTGTGGAACGCACTCGCCGCTTGTACGTTTTCTGACGGGCAGCCGCATCGTTTTTGTGGCCGCAGACTCATAACTTTTTCAAAATTTACAGGAGATTGCTCATGGCTACGCGACATTCAGCACGCGGAGGCAGGACTCCGGTTGCGAAGGCGTTTATGGGAGGCGCGGTTGCCGCTGCCCTCATGCTGTCCACGAGCATGGTGTCCGCACAGGTTACGCCAGTCGAAATCGAAAGTGGCGACAATTCTTTGTTTTCCTCTCGCGTACTGACCACTGATCTTTCCAATCCGTGGGCGCTGCGCTGGGGTCCGGACGACATGATCTGGGTCACCGAGCGCACCAGCGGTGAAGTTACCCGCGTCGATCCGACGACGGGAGCCCAGCAGCTGCTCCTCACGCTCGATGACGTTTATACCGGGCCACAGCACGAGGGCCTGCTGGGTATGGCGCTCCATCCCGAACTGCTCGAGGGCACGGGGAATGACTACGTCTATATCGGCTACACGATAAACAACGGCACGGCCGAAGAGCCCGACCCCTCCGCCCAGATCGTGCGCTTCACCTACGACGAAAGCCTCCAGCAACTCGTCGATCCGATGGTCCTGATCGAGGGCCTGCCGGCGTGGAACGATCACAACGCTGGGCGCGTCGTATTTGGACCTGACGACAAGCTCTATTATTCGATCGGCGAACAGGGCGCCAATTTCGGTCGCAACCTGCGCCGGCCCAATCTGGCCCAGGCCCTGCCGACCCAGGATGAGGTCGAGAGCGAAGATTGGCACACCTATTCAGGCAAGATATTGCGGCTAAACCTCGACGGCTCGATTCCCGAGGACAATCCCGAGATCGAAGGCGTCAAAAGCCACATCCTGAGCTATGGGCATCGCAATCCCCAGGGCATCGATTTCGGACCCGATAGTACGCTCTATGAAACCGAGCATGGTCCTGCCAGCGGCGACGAATTAAACATCATCGAGCCCGGCGGCAATTACGGCTGGCCCAATGTTTCTGGCTATATCGACGATCAGGCCTACACCTATATCAATTGGAGCGAAGCGCCCGAGGATGTGGACCAGAACGCCGACCCGCTGCCCGAAAGCGTGCCGCAGTTCGCAGAAAGCGACTTTGAAGGCGACATGGTCGATCCGCTGGCGGCCTATTGGGTGGTTGAGAACGATTATCCGATCGGGGAAATCTGCGGCTATATCTGTGATCCCACCATCGCTCCGTCTTCTGTCCGTTACTATGACGCGGGCGAGAACGGCATCGCCGAATGGGACAATTCGCTGCTGATCCCGACCCTCAAGCACGGCACGCTTTATGTGCAGGCGCTGAGCGAAGATGGAACGGAGGCTGAGGGCCTGCCGACCGCCTGGCTTTCGACCCAGAACCGCTATCGCGACGTCATCGTTTCGCCCGACGGCAGGACGGTGTTCATCGCAACGGACGCGTTTGGCTCGGCCGCGCAGAAATTCGGCGAGGGGCTCAACACGTCCGTGTTGCACAATCCCGGTTCGATCCTGATGTTCACCTATGGTGAAGAAGGCGGCGGTCTGGGCCTTGTCGAAGGCAATGACCACGACGCCGCGCCAGCCACAGATGGGGCCGCGGGCCCGGCAGAATGGGAAGATCCCAACACCGGGAACGAATCTGCGCCCGCCGAAGGTGAAATGGGCGACGAAGCGGCTGCCGGTGCCATCACCAGCGAGTCTGACGTCACCGAAGTCGCCAATCTGGGCGCCCCCAAATTTGCCGCCAATTGCGCCATGTGCCATGGCGCCGGCGGGCAGGGGGGAGCCGGTGCGGTGCTGGCCGGAAACGAAAATCTGGCGGACGCCAGCTTCGTTGCCAACACCATCGTCCACGGCTTTGGCTACATGCCCGCTTTCGGCAGCCAGTTCAGCGACGAAGACATCGCCCAGATCGGGACGTATATCCGCAATTCGTGGGGCAATGATTTCGGCGTGCTGACGACCGAAGACGTTCAAGCGGCCCGCTAGTGTGCGGTGCCTCTAACCCAAGGTTCTGGAAAGGCGGGAGCGATCCCGCCTTTTTCTTTTTGTCGTGTCGGAACGGAATAGGCTGCCGCGTCCTTGAGGAGGAACATGAGAGGAGAACCATTATGGCGCATTTAAAGGACAAGGTTTCGTCGGCCATCATCGCGGTCGGCGACATAGAGCGCGCGCGCAAATTCTACAGCGAAACGCTCGGCCTCGAACTGGAGGAGGACGGGATGGGCGGCGTGCTGGTGTACAAGACGGGCAGTACCCGTCTGCTCGTCTATCCCTCCGACTTTGCCGGCACCAACAAGGCCAACGCCGTGGTCTTCGATTGCGGAGGGGATATTGAGGGGATTGTAGAAAGCCTGCGCGGCAAGGGCGTCACCTTCGAGCACTATCCCGACATGGGCCTCGATTTCGAGAACGGCATCCACAGCTCGGGCGACTTCAAGATGGTCTGGTTCAAGGATCCCGACGGCAACATCTTGCACTTGAACAGTGCTTGAACGCGCCGGTTGAAGGGGCGGAACTGTGTTTCCGCCCTCAGGTTCGGCTTCATGGCAGAAGCGGCCGCCGGGAATCAGATGGTCAATGATTTCCGGTGCATTTGATCGTCACAATTGGGCCGATCAAACGAAGGCGACGTCCAGGGCGTTGGCATAGGAAGGTGCCTTTGGCTGATGGCTTGGGACGCTGTAGGTATTGGCCGCTGGTGACTGCAGGTGGCGTTCGAGCAGGGAAAGGATCCCGGTGTCGTCCTCTGCATCGAATTTGCGTGCGAAAAGGTCGGGGCTCCGTCGAAGCTGGTCGAGATCTTTCTCCCCGTAATTGCGGGGGCGCAATTTGATATCGCCATCCGGAACCCAATCGATCATGCGCAAATCGTCGTTCATAACGATGCCCTGATCTCCGCTGTTCATGATCACGGTCTGGAAGAACGCCTCATCCGCAATGAAGCTGTTGCGATAGAATGTCTTGAACCGGTCAGCCCGGGGATCATGACAGACAAACTCGCAAAAGCTGCGGGTGACCGCTTTCCACTGTGTCCCGATAAAGGGCGTGTCGCTTGAGAGGAAGGGACGTGCAACGCCGGTTGCGGTCATCTTTCCTCGCTCTTCGACGAACAGGTGGCTGATCCGGTTCAGGGTGTCGGGACGTTCCTTGCGCTGATCGAGCGCGCAAATAAACTGCTTGCCGGGGTTTGCGGCGAAGAATTCGCGGATATATTTCTGGCTCTTGAGCGGAAAATCCTGCCCTGACAGATTGATGTAGTGGGTCCAGCCGCTATCCATTTCGAGCAGTCGGGCCATGCCACGCAGCTCCGCTTCGACGAGGCTGTACCCGCCCCAAAGCGCATCCTGCGGCTCCAGGAGTTCAACGCCCTGGTAGGGCTCGAGGAAGGCCGAAATGTCGTTCGCCAGTTCGGCGCCCGAGGTTTTGTCCACATGGACAACATATTGGTTCCCCGTCAGGTAAATCGCCTTGAAGAGACGCTTGAACTGCGCGGGATAACGGTGAACGAGCACAAAATAGGCGATCATCAGGCATACCTCTCCAGATCGCTGCCGCCAGCTGTCGGAAGCCTGGAGTACAGCGACTGCGTTTCCTGTCTCAGGAAAACCAATCAAATCCATTTCTGATCGAAAAGAGACAACGCCGGACAGAACTGCGCTCCGATGAGCGACACAGCGTATTTAACTATATGGCGATTGAAAGCGGCTATTACAAGGAGCGGCGGAAAGGGGCGGGAGTTCCCGCCCCTCGCCAGTATGGGTACGGGGCCAGCGCCCCTCGCTCTAATGCCCCTTCATCTTGCGGATCTCACCCGACTTTATCTTGGCGAAATACTGGTTCACCTCGCGTTTGACGACCGGCATCAAGAGGTACAGCCCGATGATGTTGGGCAGCGCCATCGCAAAGATCATCGAGTCCGAAAAGTCGATGACGGGACCCAGGCTCATCGAGGCGCCGATGATCACGAAGACGCAGAAGATGATCTTGAAGACATTTTCCTTTTTCTTGCCCTCGCCGAACAGATAGGTCCACGATTTGAGCCCGTAATAGGACCAGCTGAGCATTGTCGAAAACGCGAACAACAGCACGGCCAGCGCAAGGATATAGGGAAAGAAGCTGAACTGCGCGCCGAAGGCGGCCGAGGTCAGCTCAACACCCGTAAGCCCGGTGCTGAGCGAGCCGGTGAAGATGATGACCAACGCGGTCATGGTGCAGATCACCACCGTATCGATGAACGGTTCGAGCAGCGAGACGATGCCTTCGGTTGCAGGCTCCTTGGTGCGCACCGCCGAGTGTGCGATGGCCGCCGAGCCGATGCCGGCCTCGTTGGAAAACGCAGCGCGCCTGAAGCCCTGGATCAGCGCGCCGATGGCACCGCCCGCGACGCCTTCGGGCGAGAACGCTCCGCCGATGATCTGGGAGAAGGCCCAGCCGATGGAACCGATGTTCATCAGGATGATGACGAGCGCGGTGCCGACATAGAGGATGCCCATGAAGGGCACGATCTTTTCGGTGACCTTGGCGATCGACTTGATGCCGCCGATGATTACCGCGCCGACGATGAGCGCCATGACCAATCCGAACAGCCAGCCGAAGCCGGCGAGCGGGCTGTTTCCGTTGCCGCCCGTGACGTTGACGAGTTGCTGGAAGGACTGGTTGGCCTGGAACATGTTGCCCCCGCCAAGCGCCCCGCCGATGCAGCAGATGGCGAAGAATACGGCGAAGAATTTGCCCAATCCGGTCATGCCGCGCTCGGCGAGGCCCTTGGACAAATAGTACATCGGACCGCCCGAGACACGCCCGTCGGGCAGCTCATTGCGGTATTTGACGCCCAATGTACACTCGGTGAACTTGGACGCCATGCCCAATAGACCGGCCAAAATCATCCAGAATGTCGCCCCCGGACCCCCGACGGCGACGGCGACGCCAACCCCGGCGATATTGCCCAGGCCGACCGTTCCCGACAGAGCCGTGGCCAGAGCCTGGAAGTGAGAGACCTCACCCGCATCATTGGGATCGGCATAATCGCCCCGCACCAGTGCGATGGCGTGGCCGAACACCCGGAACTGGATGAAGCCGAAATAGAGGGTGAATACGGTCGCGGCCAGAACCAGCCAGCCCACGATGAGGGGGAAGTCCACGCCTGCGATGGGCACGGCGTAAAAGATGACGCTGACGACAGCGTTGGAGATGGGTGAAATGGCGTCGTTGACCATCATGTCGATGGTTCGGGTGGTCTCCTCGATGGTCTCCTGCGCCACGGCCGCGGATTCGGCGGCTTCCTCGGTTGCCTCCTGCCCGAAGGCGGGGAGGGCGAACAATGGCAGCAGCAGCGCCAGTGCCAAAAACAGTTTTCTCATTTTTGATATCCCCTTGAACCTTCGCTCCGGCCCGTTTTGCCGTCGGACGCGGGCGAAGTTTTTGATTGGTGCGACGCCTTACGGAACCACGGTGACCGGAACCGTGGCGATCTGGACGAGCGCCATGGTCAGCCCGCCAAGGAGGCGATCGGTGAGCTTGCGCGAGCCCTGCCGGCCCACAAAGATCTGCCTGGCGCCCGACGCTTTGGCGATGTCTGAAATGATCTCGCCGGCGTGGCCATATCGCACCTCATGGGTGGTGGTGATGCCCATGGCGCTGTATTTCGCGGCGACCGGCTCGACGACCCTTGCGGCGCGAACCAGTTCTTCCTCGCGGCGCTTGTGGCGTTCGGCCAGCTCTTCCTGACTTAGAAAACTGTAGGGCGACCATTCGAGTACCAACACCAGATGCAGCGTGGCGCCCGATGTTCTGGCGTGGCTGGCCGCAAGATCAGCGGCGCGCCCCGAAGCTTCGGTCCCGTCGAAGCCCACTATATAGATGTCCGACATCCATTTTCCCCTCAACTCGCCAGCACAAGTACGGATCGGATGAAGGGGGCTTTGCGCCACAATCGGGCGCCATCTGGTTTTCTATTATCCGCAACAGCCCGGCATACCCATTTGGTCCCCTTAACAACAAGTTAAGCGCAAATTGTCGCAGGAGTCTCGATTTATTGCCGTGGGCGCTCTCGGCTGGGGAAATCACGGCGGCGGACGGCCGCGCGGCGGCAGGTTTTCCACAAGACCGGCTCCAGCCGCTCCCTTGCCGATCTCGAACCAACCTGCGCAAAATCGCTCTTTGAAACGGAAAAGGTGCACCCCGATGACTGTGAACGCCAATTGGCCCGATATTCCCTTCACCCCATGGAAAGAGAGCTGCGCGGCGCTCCATCTTTTTACCCAGATCGTCGGGAAATACCGGCTGGCGCACACGCCATGGGTCAACCATTCCTGGCACGCCACGCTCTATGTCACGCCGCGCGGGCTGACCACGGGCATGGTGAGCGACGGCGCGGGCGGCGGGGCCGAGATCGTTTTCGATTTCCACGATCACGCGGTGATCGGCATGGCGGCGGACGGGACGAGTGCCCGGTTTGATCTGGAGCCCATGTCGGTGGCGGGATTCGCCAAAAAGTTCGCCGGGCTGCTGCGGGAAATTGGTGCGACCCCCGAGTTTGACGGCAGGCCCAACGAAATTCCCGACGCGATTCCTTTTGCTCAGGATGTGGCCGAGCGCCCCTATGATGCCGACGCAGTGCGGCGCTTTCACGGGGCTCTGGTGCAGATCACGCGGGTTTTCGAGACCTTCCGGACTGGCTTTCTGGGCAAGGTCAGCCCGGTCCATCTGTTCTGGGGTAGCTTCGATATGGCGGTGACGCGGTTTTCCGGACGCGACGCACCCTTGCACCCCGGCGGCATTCCCGCCTTGCCCGATGAGGTGACGCGGGAGGCCTATAGCCATGAGGTTTCCTCGGCCGGGTTCTGGCCGGGCGGTGGCGGGATCGATTATCCGGCGTTTTATTCCTACACCTACCCAACGCCCGATGCGTTTTCAAAGGCGGCGGTCCGGCCCGAGGCGGCGTTTTTCCACGACACGCTGGGCGAGTTCGTTCTGCCCTATGACGCGGTGCGGAAGGCCGACGATCCCGATGCAACGCTGCTGGCCTTTTTGCAGAGCACTTATGATGCGGCAGCGAGTCTCGGCAATTGGGACCGGACGAAACTGGACTGCCATCCCGGCAGGCCGCGCCAGCCGCGTGCGATCTGAAAGGACTTCTGACGATGAGCGACTTTACCATCGAGCGCGAGGATGGCGAGACCAAGGGGCGCTACGTGGTCCGTCTCGACGGGCATGAAGCGGAGATGACCTACACCAAGGTGGGCACGCGCCAGCGGATCATCGACCATACCGGCGTGCCCGATGCCCTGCGCGGACGCGGGGTAGGCGAAGCGCTGGTGCTGCGCGGTGTCGAGGACGCGCGGGCCGAGGGGGTCAAGATCATCCCGCTATGCCCGTTCGCCAAGGCACAGATCGAGCGGCATCCCGAATGGCAGGATGTGCTGCGGGGTAAGGTGCGGGAATAAGAAACCAGTAACACCCCCTCGCTGTCCCGGGCTCGACCCGGGATCCGGTAACTGGCAGAGCCAGTGGTTCGGTCATATCCGCCGAGTGTACTGGACCCCGGCTCAGGGCCGGGGTGACAGGGGAGGGTTGGCAGTGTCGGGGGCCAAGGGGGCAGGCGCTCTACGCCCGAACCGCTTCTACCTTCTTTTTGCGCCAGTCGCGTTTTGAGGCGGCGATGATAATGCGTTGGAGGACGATGAAGCCGAACAGCAATCCGCCGATGACGATCTTGGTCCACCAGCTCGAGAGCGTGCCGTCGAAAACGATATAGGTCTGGATCATCCCCTGGATGAACACCCCCACCAGCGAGCCGAGCATGAAGCCGAAGCCGCCAGAAAGCAGCGTTCCGCCGATGACCACGGCGGCGATGGTATCGAGTTCGACACCGACGGCGGCCAGCGGATAGCCCGAGGACGTGTAGAGCGAATAGACCACGCCCGAAAGCCCGGCCAGAAAGCTCGAGACGGCATAAATCCCGATGGTCGTGCGGGCGACGGGGACACCGAGCAGGGCGGCGGACTGCGCATTGCCGCCCAGCGCATAGACATACGCGCCAAACCGGGTGCGGTGGCAGACGATGATGCCGATGGCGAAGACAATAAGCATCAGCCCGCCATTGAAGGTGAGGCGCCCGCCGCCGGGCATGACGTAATAGAACTGGCGCACCCAGGTATAGAAATCATGGCTGACCGAGATCGAATCCTGGGTCAGAAGGAAGGTCAGCCCGCGCGCCAGAAACATGCCGGCCAGTGTGACAATGAAGGGCGGGACTTCGAGATAGTGGATCATCGTGCCCATGGAAGCCCCGAACAGGGTGGTGACCAGCAGCGTTATCGCGAAGGCGGGCAGGGGGTGGATGCCGAGCTGAGTGATGAGCACCGCGATCAGCACCGAGGAAAAGGCGATGACCGAGCCGACCGACAGGTCGATGCCGCCTGACAAAATGACAAAGGTCATCCCGACCGCCGCCACGCCGAGAAAGGCGTTGTCGGTCAAGAGATTGCCAAGAACGCGCGTGGAAAACAGCGCCGGGAACTGCATCACGGCAAGCGCGTAGGCGAGGACGAAAATGGTGATGGTGGCGATCAGCGGCCAGTAGCGCGGGTTCATTTCGGGCTGACCTCGGAACGTTTGGTGCGGGGGCGGGCGGCGAAGTGCCAGGCCCGGCCGGCGAGAGGAGACTGGACCACCAGAATGATGATGATGAGCGCCGCCTTGACCAGCAGGTTGAATTCGGGCGGGAAACCCGAGACCAGAATGCCGGTGTTCATGGCCTGAATGATCAGCGCGCCGATGACCGACATGGGGATGGAAAACCGCCCGCCCATCAATGAGGTGCCGCCGATGACCACGGCAAGGATGGCGTCGAGTTCGAGCCACAGACCGACATTGTTGGCGTCGGCGCCGCGAATGTCGGCGGCGGCGATGATGCCGGAAATGGCCGCGCAGAACCCGGCGAAGGCATAAACACCGATCAGGAGCGAGCGGGCGCGCAACCCCGCATAGGACGAGGCCGAGCGGTTGATGCCGACGGATTCGATGAACAGGCCGAGGGCGGTCAGCCGCATGACCAGCGTTGTGATGATGGCCAGCGCCAGCATGATGATGATGGGCGTGGGCAGGCCGAGAATGGAGCCGGAACCGAGAAAGATCAGGCCCGGATCGTTGAAGGTGACGATGAAGCCTTCGGTGATGGTTTGGGCGATGCCGCGCCCGGCGACCATGAGGATCAGAGTGGCGATGATCGGTTGCAGCCCGAGCACGGCGACGAGGGCGCCGTTCCACAACCCGCAGAGAAGGCCGACCCCGAGGGCGGCGCCAAGGACCACGATGAGCGCGTTGCCATCGCCCTGAACCATGGTGGCGGCGACCGCGCCGGCAATGGCCATGACCGCGCCGACCGACAGATCGACCCCGCGCGTGGCGATGACGGCGGTCATGCCGATGGCCAGAATGGCGACCGGGGCGCCGCGATTGAGCACGTCGATCAGCGAGCCATAAACACGGCCATCGCGGATGAAGAGGTTGAAGAAGCCCGGAAACAGCATCCAGTTGATGAGCAGGATGGCGGCAAGCGCAATAAATTGCGGCTTGATGACCGAAAAGATCGAGCGGGTCATTGGGGCCGTGCCTCCGGCTCGCTGGCGATCATTTCCATGATCGCTGTGGTGTTGATCGCTTCGCCCGTCAACTCCCCGGCGATGGCGCGTTCGCGCAGGACGAGGACACGGGAGGAATAGGCGGTGATTTCGTCGAGTTCGGACGAGATGACGAACAGGCTCATGCCGTCATCGCACAACCGGTTGATCATCCTGATGATTTCGGCGTGGGCACCCACATCGATGCCGCGGGTGGGCTCGTCGAGGATGAGGAGTTTGGGGTTTGTGGCCAGCCAGCGGGCCAGCACCACCTTTTGCTGATTACCGCCCGAGAGGAATTTGACCGGCTGTTCGGGGCCGGTGCAGCGGATATCGAGCGCCTTGATGTAGCGATCGGCCAGTTCGGACTGTTCGGCGCCGCTCATGGGTTTCGTCCAGCCGCGATGGGCCTGGAGCGCCAGCATGATGTTTTCGCGCACGGTGAGATCGCCCACGATGCCGTCGAGCTTGCGATCTTCCGGTGCGAAGGCGAAGGCCAGTGCAATGGCGTCGCGTGGTTCACGCAGCGTGGCGGGCTGGCCCGCGACGGTCAATTGGCCGGTATCGGGCTTGTCGATGCCGAACAGCAGGCGCGCCATTTCGGTGCGGCCCGAACCGAGCAGGCCGGCTACACCGACGATTTCGCCCTTGTGCAGATCGAGATCGAACGGGGCGGCCTTCCCGGTGAGGGAATAGTTCTTGAACGAGGCGTAGAGCTCGCCGGGCTTGCGGGTGACCCCGATGCGCATGGCGTCTTCGTGTTCGAGCGCTTCGCCCAGCATCATGGTGACAAGGTCCATGCGGCCCAGCCCCTCGATGGGGCGCGAGCCGACGCGGCGGCCGTTGCGCAGCACCGTGACGCGGTCGGCGATTTCATAGACCTGATCGAGAAAGTGGGTGATGAACACGATCGCCATGCCCTGCGCCTTGAGCTGCCGGACGATCTCGAACAGGATTTCGACCTCGTGCTGGTCAAGGCTGGCGGTGGGTTCGTCAAGGATGAGCACCTTGCCCGAAATATCGACGGCCCGCGCGATGGCGACGATCTGCTGCACGGCGACCGAAAAGCTGTCGAGCTGGGCGCCGGGATCGATCTTGAGGTCGTAGCGGGCGAGGAGGGCGCGGGCGTCTCGCTGCATCTTTCTTGTGTCGACCAGGCCCCATTTCATGGGCTGGCGGCCGACATAGAGATTGTCGGCAACGCTCATATTGGGGAGGAGATTGACCTCCTGATAGACGGTGCCGATGCCCATTTCCTGCGCGTGGCGGGTGTCGCGCGGATGGATGGGCTGGCCATCGAGCATGATGGTGCCGGCATCATGGGTGTAGGCGCCGGTGAGGATCTTGATGAGGGTCGATTTGCCCGCGCCGTTCTCGCCGAGCAGGGCATGCACCTCGCCGGGGAAAAGCTCGATGCCGACATCGTCGAGGACCTTGTGGGAGAGAAAGGATTTCTCGATTCCCGATGCGGCGAGGATGGGGGCGGGTTGGGGCATGAAGTCCGTTCCGTCAAACCAAGGCAGCGCGTGCGGCAAAGCTGCCAGCTGGATTCCGGGGACAAGCCCCGGAATGACAGCAGAGAGATTGGCCACCTCGCTCGATCCAACCGCCGCCTGTCACCCCGGGATTTATTCCCGGGGTCCAGTCAGCACTGTGTCAGGCGCGATGGCAGGCGATCAATACCCCAGATCGCGGCGGCGTTCGGCTTCGCCTTCGGGATCGTCCTCGGCCGTGTAGAGCTTGGACTCGGTGATGATGAACTTTTCAGGTTCCACACCATCGTTGAGATAGGCGGCAAGCGCTTCGAACGCGGGTCCGGCCATGTTGGGGGTCAACTCGACGGTGGCGTTGGCTTCGCCCGCGGCGATGGCGGTGAAGATGTCGGGCACGGCATCGATCGAGACGACGAGAATGTCTTCGCCGGGGTTGAGGCCGGCTTCCTTGATGGCCTGGATGGCGCCCACGGCCATGTCGTCATTGTGGGCGTAAAGGGCGCAGATGTCGGCTCCGCCATTTTCGGCGCGCAGGAAGCCTTCCATCACCTGCTTGCCCAGAGCGCGGGTGAAATCGCCGGTCTGGGAGCGTACGATCTCGATGTTGTCGTGATCGGCGATGGCTTCTTCAAAGCCCTGCTTGCGGTTGATGGCGGGGGAGGACCCCACGGTGCCCTGGAGTTCGACAACGCGGCATTCCTCGTCACCGACTGTCTCGACCAGCCAGTCGCCGGCGACGCGGCCCTCAAGGACCTGATCGGACGCCACCGAGGTAAGATAGAGATCTTCGGGTGCCTCGATGCCGCGGTCGAGAAGGACCACGGGGATGTCAGCGTCCTTGGCTTCGCTCAGAACCTCTTCCCAGCCGGTGGCGACCACGGGAGCGAGCAGGATGGCATCGACGCCCTGGGCGACGAACGAGCGGATGGCGCGGATCTGGTTTTCCTGACGCTGCTGGGCGTCCGAGAACTGCAGATTGACACCCCATTCTTCGGCCTGCTGGCGGGTGACCGAGGTTTCGGCGGCGCGCCAGCCCGATTCCGAGCCGATCTGCGAGAAGCCGATGGTCATGCCCTCAAGGCCTTCCTGCGCCATGGCGGCGGATCCGAGAAGGGCGACAGTGCTCACGCCAAGCGCGAGTTGCTTGATGAATTTCATTGATTTTTCCTCCTGATGGCGCCGATCGGAGCCTCCCTCCGACCCGTGCCGTGGAGGAAAGATTGCATATAGTATTACTATATGTAAAGACCGAAAAAGTTTGAATAGTCAGGACCGGGAAGGCCGGGAAATATGGAGTGTTATCGGTTACATTGTAAGGATCGTGGTTCGGTTTCCGGCCTGGCGGCGAACCGGGAAGGGGGTGGCGGGGGCGAAAATGGGTCAATTAGTATGACTAAACGCGAAATCGTCTGGTTGGCCGAGGCGGGGCATGGACACAAAAGGCCGCATTGGCTTTTTGCCCGCTTGCTGTAAAAGCGCAGGAAACGGAACGGTTGAGGGTGGCGAGGGCATGAGCCTTGCGCGCGACATCGGCGGAGAAATCATCAAGGCGCTGGCGGTGCTGGCGGTGGTGTTTCTTTCGTTCGCCCATCAGCCTGTGGCCATTGCGACAGCCGATGACGGGTTGTCCTATTCTCTCGCCGATCTTTCGTTCTGCGGCGGCTCGCCCGAGGGCGACGGTGCGGGCCATTCCCCGTGTCATGCCTGCCGGGCCGGGGTGGCCGACCTGCCGGAAGCGCCTTGCGAGAATGAGCCGGCCTATACCCGGTTCAGTCAGGTCCGATTCTCGCTCGCCGACGACCTGGTGGCCGAGCAGCACGCGTTTTCGACCCGCAAATCCCGAGCGCCGCCAGCACTGGCCTGATTGAAGCCGAATTTCTTTCAGACCAATCTTGTTCATGCTGGAGATCATCCATGATCCGCATCGCTTCCCGCGCGGCGCTCGCCGCTGCATCCACATTTGCCATTGCTTCGCCCGCCCTGGCGCATATGACCTTTGAGACCGCCCAATCGGCGCCCGGTGAACAGTTCCGGGGCGTGCTCGTCCTGCCCCATGGCTGCGATGGCGCGCCGACCGACACAATCCGTGTGACGCTGCCCCAAGGCTTTGTTGACGTCAGCGCCGAGGCCAAGGATGGCTGGACGCTCGAAACGCCGGGCAGCGATGGTCAGGTCAGCCAGATCGTCTGGTCGGGCGGCTCGGTGCCAGACGACGGGCACGAGACGTTCGCCTTTACCGGCACCTTTGCCGCCGACCTGCCCGAGACTGACATGGTGTTTGCCGTCGAGCAGATGTGTGGCGAGGTTTCGCTGGGCTGGGAGCCGGCGGTGAGCCTTGGGGACGAGCCGGTCTCTCACGGGCAAGACGGCTCTGATGCCATCACCGTGGGCGACCTGGAACTGACCGGCGCCTTTACCCGCGCCACGCTGCCCAACGCGCCGGTCGGCGGGGGCTATGTGACGATCACCAACAAGGGGGACGAGGCCGACCGGCTGGTCTCGGCGCAATCGTCGTTTTCGCCGGACGTGCAGATCCACGAAATGGCGGTGGTCAATGACGTGATGCAAATGCAGCAATTGCCCGAGGGGCTCGAAATTCCGGCCGGTGAGACCGTGACGCTGGCACCCGGCGGGCTGCACATGATGTTCATGAACATTTCCGCCCCGTTCGTCGAGGGCGAGACCGTGCCGGTGACGCTAGTGTTCGAGAAGGCCGGCGAGGTCGAGATCGAGCTGGCGGTGCAGGCCTTCGGGGCATCGGGGATGAACACTTCCGGCCATGAGGGGCACTGATCCGATGGCCAATTCGATGCTTCATACGGTGCGTATCGTGCTCTGGACCCTGGTTATGGTTGCTGCCGCCGGGGCGGGGGTGCTTTGGTATTCGACGCAGGTGCGGCCCGACCCCTCCAGCCAACTGGCCGCAGCGCCCCAGGGGCAATATGGGGCCGGGGATTACCAGCTTGTCGATCACACCGGCGCGCCGGTCGACCAATCGGTATTCACCGGCAAACCCTCAATGGTGTTTTTCGGGTTCACCCATTGCCCCGATGTGTGCCCGACCACTTTGGGCGACATGCAGCACTGGTATGCCGAACTGGGCGATGACGCCGATGCGGTGAACGCCTTTTTTGTTTCCGTCGATCCCGAACGCGACACGCCCGAGGTTCTGGGCGAATATGTTGGCTGGGTCTCCGAGCGGATCACCGGGATCACCGGCGAGCCCGAGGAGGTCGAGAAGGCCATCAATGCCTGGGGCGTGTTTGCCGAGAAAGCGCCGCTCGAGGGCGGCGGCTATAACGTCAACCACACCGCCTCGGTGTTTTTGATCGATAGCGCGGGGCAATTGTTTGGCACGATTGCCTACGGGGAAGGCGCCGAGACGGCTGTGGGCAAGCTCAGGCGGCTGATCGGCGAGGGTTAGGGCCGGCGATTTCCGGGCGGTCCTTTCACCGGCGCTGAGCGTACTGGGCCCCGGCTCGAGGCCGGGGTGACAAGGGTGGGGAGGACAGGGCCGGTTCTTCTCCATCGACGTCATCCCGGGCGCAGACCCGGGATCCAGCAACCAGCGGGGTTTGCGGTTCTGTCTCTGGCGTTGAGCGTACCGGGCCCCGGCGCAAGGCCGGGGTGACAAAGGGGGCAGGGAGAGGCTAGGCCAGGGCCTCAAGGACCGCCTTGGCGGTCTCGTCGGGGTATTCCTCGTAAAATGACAGCTTGCCCTGCGGCAGGACACTGGCGCCGACGCCGGGCAATTGCGCCAGGGCCGCCATTTCCGCCTTGGATTTACGCGGCGTGTGTTCGCCGTAAATCAGGGCAACGGTGCCCGGTACGCGGCGAGCGGCGTCGAGCCAGTCCTCGCGGGTCTCGAAGGGGTCGAGCTCGCCGGCCACGAAGCGGAACGAACCGTGGCGGGCGCCGGGCGCTTCGGTGACCTTGCGCTTTTCCGCCATCCGCTCCGACGTGACCCACGCCGGGTCCGAATAGACATGGCCGCGCGTCATCATGCCGATGACCGGACCATTGACGTTGAGCCGGTAGAGTGCCGCGCCGGCTATGGGGATATCGACGGCCCTGGCCAGAAATTTGAAGAGTGCCATGCGCTTGCCTGTCATTGTGGGTAGCGGCCCGCGCCATGTTGGGGCCAGAAGGCAGAGCTGGCCGGTGCTCGAGGGCGCGGCGGTGGCCTGCGCGAGGGCGTATCCGGCGGCGTGGCCGGCTGCGATGGTGGCGAAAGGGTGAGCGATTTCGGTCAGAACGAACCGCAGGAAATCGCGATAGAGGCTCGGCCGCCAATCGATCCTGGGACGGGGCAGATCGCCAAAGCCGGGCCAGTCGATGGCCAGTGTGGCGTAATGGGCGGCGAGCCGTTGCTGCAGCGGCCGCATCTCGTGCCGGGTGGAAATCGAACTGAGCGCGGGGAGCAAAAGGAGTTGCGGCCCGGAACCGGCGCGCGTCAGCCCGATTGTGACGGGCTTTCCGTCGGCCGTCCACTCGATCCGGTCTTCAGTCCATTCCACGGCTTCACCATTGCGCCCAATTATAATATAGTCCCCTATACTATATTGAAATCGGGTTTGCCATCGCCATGTCTCACACCATCCGCAACAAAGAGAAGCTGACGGCCAGGGTGCGCCGGCTCAAGGGCCAGATCGAGGGGATCGAGCGCGCGCTGGAAGCTGAAAAGCCCTGCGCGGAAATTCTGCGCCAACTCGCTTCGGCACGCGGGGCGATGAGCGGACTGACCGCCGAGGTGATGGAGGACCATCTGCGCGAGCATGTGCTGAAACCCCAGACCGACGCGCTGCGCGATGCGGGCGGCCAGGAACTGATCGAAATCATCCGAACCTATATGAAATAGGCCGGTTTACCGGCGGGAGTTTCCCCATGTCAGCAATCGATGTTTCGGCCCACACCCATGGGCACAATTTTCTCGGCAGCGACCATCGGCGCAACGAGGGGCGCGTCTGGCTGGTCATAGGTCTGACCGCCGCGATGATGGTGGCCGAAATCGGTGCCGGGGCGATCTATGGCTCGATGGCGCTGATTGCCGATGGCTGGCACATGTCCACCCATGCCGGGGCGATGCTGATTACCGCGCTGACCTATCTCTATGCCCGCCGCCACGCCGCCGACCCGCGCTTCACCTTCGGAACCGGCAAGCTCGGAGACCTCGGGGCTTTCGCCAGTGCCATCATTCTGGCGCTGGTCGCGCTGCTGATCGGCTGGGAGAGCCTGACGCGGCTGGCCAATCCGGTGGCGATCAGCTTTGAACAGGCCATCGCCGTTGCCTGTCTGGGGCTGGTGGTCAATCTGGTCTGCGCATGGCTGCTCAGGGACGACCATTCCCACCATCACGGGCATGGGCACGCCCATCATCACCACGACGATGACGGCGCGCACGGCCACAGCCATGACGGTCGTCATAATCACGCGCGCGACAACAATCTCCGCGCTGCCTATCTGCACGTTCTAGCCGATGCGCTGACCTCGATCCTGGCCATCGCGGCGCTGCTGGCGGGCCGCAGCTATGGTTGGAACTGGGCCGATCCGGCCATGGGCGTTGTCGGCGCGCTGGTGATTGCCCGCTGGTCATGGGGCCTGATCCGCGATTCCGGCGGTGTTCTGCTCGACCGGACGCCCGACAGCGATGATCTGCCGGGACAAATCCGCTCGGCCCTCGAAACCGAGATCGACCGGATTGCCGATTTGCATGTCTGGCAGGTGGGGCCGGGCCATCACGCGGCTATCGTCTCGCTGGTGTCGAGCGAGCCTCGACAGCCCTCGGCTTACAAATCGCGTCTCGCAAAGATCGGCAGACTCTCGCACGTTACCGTCGAGGTGGATGGCGTGAACGCGGGTGCATGAGCCTGCGCCGCTTTACGCCGGTGCGAGGAACATCGCATAGGCCGGGTTGCCGCTTTCGTCCCAATGGGCGTAGCCCAGCGTATCGAGATAGGTTTCAAACACGTCCCGCTCGGCGGGCGGAACCTGGATGCCGATGAGGATGCGGCCATAGTCCGAGCCGTGATTGCGGTAGTGGAACAGGGAAATATTCCAGTCGGGCGCCAGGCCCTCGAGGAATTTGAGCAGCGCGCCGGGCCGTTCGGGAAATTCAAAGCGGTAGAGCAATTCGTTTCTCAAGCCCTCGACGCGGCCGCCGACCATGTAGCGGATGTGCAGCTTGGCGACCTCATTGTCGCTCAGATCGAGAACCGTGTGCCCGTGTTCACGCAGCATGGCGATGATCTCGGCCTTTTCCGCATCGCCGCGCTTGAGCCCGATGCCGACAAAGATGTTCGCCGAATTGCCCGGCGCGATGCGGTAGTTGAATTCGGTGATGGCGCGGGCGCCCAAAAGACCGATAAAGGCGCGGTAGGCGCCGGGTTTTTCGGGGATCGTGACAGCCAGAACCGCTTCGGCGCGCTCACCCAACTCGGCCCGTTCGGCGACGTGGCGCAGACGGTCGAAATTGATGTTGGCGCCCGAGCAGATGGCGATGGCGGCGCCACGGGTTTGGAGCGTTGGAGCGTGCTTGCGCAGCCCGGCCAGCGATACGGCCCCCGCGGGTTCGGCGATGGCGCGCGTGTGTTCGAACACATCCTTGATGGCGGCGCAGATCTCGTCGGTCGAAACGGTGACGATGTCGTCGAGCGTGTCCTTGAGGATGTCGAAAGTGTGCTCGCCCGCCTGCTTGACGGCAACGCCATCGGCAAAGATGCCCACTTCATTCAGCGGCACGGGACGCCCGGCGGCCAGCGCGGCTTTCATCGAGGCGGCGTCTTCGGGTTCGACCCCGATCAGCTTGATGTCGGGGCGCAGGAATTTGGCGTAGGCCGCGACCCCGGCAGCCAGCCCGCCGCCGCCGATGGGCAGATAGATCGCCGCGATGGGGCCGCCATGCTGGCGCAGGATTTCGACCCCGATGGTGCCCTGGCCGGCGATGACCTGGGGGTCGTCATAGGGGTGGACGAAGGTGAGGTTTTCGGTTTCGCACAGGTCGAGTGCGTGAATGCGGGCGTCATCGAAACTGTCGCCCTTTATCACCACTTCGCCGCCCAGGCGCTTGACCGCCTCGACCTTGATCGAAGGTGTGGTGGTGGGCATGACGATGACCGCGCGCGTGCCCATGCGGGTGGCAGAGTAGGCCAGCCCCTGCGCATGATTGCCGGCAGAAGCGCAGATGACGCCTTTCTGGCGCTCGGCATCGGTGAGCGAGGCGAGCTTGTTGTAGGCGCCGCGCAGCTTGAAGGAAAAGACCGGCTGAAGATCTTCGCGCTTGAGAAAGACCGGGCGGGAGAGCTTGTCGGACAGCGGCCCCATCCTCTCGAGCGGGGTTTCGACCGCAACGTCATAGACCGAGGAGGACAGGATGGAGCGGATGATCTCTTGCATGACAAAGCCTTCGGACGCGTCTTGTCCCCGACATAGCGCCGATGGGCGTGTGTGTCACTTGGGTGTCGTGGGAAAGGGGTAGGGCGACTGGGCGAGACGTTGCGGGAATAACTGCCGGGTGGGGCGCTGAGAGGCCCTTAGATGGACCCCGGGAACAAGTCCTGGGGTGACATGTTGGGGTATGGAGATGGTATTGCTTCAAACTCACTCTGTCATTCCGGGACTTGTTCCCGGAATCCAGCGGCGATGGCCACAGGCACGGCATCGATGGGCTGGATGAGGCGCATATTGAGATCGGCGCGAAAACATTGGTCGGAACAGAAGGTGTTGCGATGAGGATTGCCCGAAATTTGCTGATTGCCGCTCTGCTCGTGCCCGGCGTTGCATCCGGACAGGCGACAGCAGCCGATCTGTCGACCATCACCGTGCGCGATGCGGCGGGGGAGACGACGGCGCTGTCCGATCTGGTAGGCGGGCCGACGATCGTCCATTTCTGGGCGACCTGGTGTGCGCCGTGCCTTGAGGAATTGCCGCAACTCGATGCGTTTGCGCAGGGGCTGGAGCCGGGCGAACTGGTTGTGGTTTCGGTCGATACCGCCGGATATGAGCGGATTACCGATTATCTCGGCGATCTGGGGGTGGGGCTGGAGAGTTACCAGCAGATCGAGGGGAATGTGGGGAGCGTGTTCGGGATTTTGGGATATCCGAGCACGCTTGTTGTCGATGACGGCGGAGAGATCGTTTTCCGGCGGCAGGGGGCGGTCCAGTGGTCAGACGCGGATACCGCCGCCGAAATGATGGCGTTAATCGAGCCCTAGAGCCAAGGATTTGATTGAATCAAATCCTTGGCTCTAAGCCCTTGTTTTGTCGCGTGTCCGAACCGCAAAACCGTTTCCACTTTTGCTGGACACGCTCTAAGAGCGCGTCCAGTACAAGGTTCAGGAATCGCCGCCGGAATTGTGCTGGCGGTCTTCCTGGTTCATGCCGTGGCGGCTGACGGCGTACTCGCTGTCGCGAGCGTCCTTGTCGCGCGGGGCGCGGCTGTGGGACTGTTCGGGGTGGCGGTCGACCTCGCCGGGTTTGGGCACGTCGGATTTGTGCTCGAGATTTCTTTCGAACTGCTCGTGGGTTTTCTTGCCTTGCATGGCGCGAACTCCTTTGTTGAGGTTCGGTGTGCAAGGGAAAACGGCCAGCTGCTGTTTCGTTGCAGGCGGCCAGCCTGGGTTAACGGGCGCGTGTTCGGGCCAAGCTTAACCCTCTTGCGGAGGATCGCTCGATATCAGCGCGTCACGCACAGGCTCGGGTGCGGCTTCGGCCCAGACGAGCAGCGCGTCGAGCGCCGGGCAGAGCGCCTGGCCCCATTCGGTCAGGTGGTATTCGACCTTGGGCGGAACCTGATGATGGACGATGCGGGCGACGACCCCGTCTTCTTCGAGCCGGCGGAGCTGCTGAATGAGCATCTTCTGCGAAATGCCGGGAATGGCGCGCTCGAGTTCGGAAAAGCGGCGGCGCTGGCCGCCGAACAACTGGAACAGGATGACCAGCTTCCAGCGGCCTTCGACGATCCGGAGCGTGTTCTGGACGCTCTGGGCGCCGCTGAGCGCGGAATAGGAATAACGCTTACCTTTCGGTAAGTACCCTACTTTTTCGTCTGTACTTGTCATCGAGGCAGGTTAGAGCCATCTTCAGTTTCCCGCAACACAGATCTGCCAGGAGATAAAATGATCGTCGATCTGCCCGCCCCCATTGCCGCCTATCTCGCCGCTGGCCGGAGGCTGGATGCCGACGGCATGGTCGCCGCCTTTGCCGAGGATGCCGTGGTCGACGATTCAGGCGACGGGCATCATCCGCAGGGCAAGGCGGAAATCCGGGAATGGATCGAAAACGCCACTATCGCGGTGCGGGCGGTATTCTCCCCCGTTTCGGCGCGCGAGGAGGCGGGAACCTGGATACTCGAGGGCCCGGTGGCCGGCGATTTCCCCGGCAGTCCGGTCAAGCTGACGTTTTCGTTCACCCTCAATGGGGACGCGATCACCAGGCTGAAAATCCGGTGATCGCCGAATTTTTCCGGCCGGTTGCCGCTCAGTGATTGTGGCCGGCGTGGCTGTGCTGGGTGGCGGTGGCGGATTCGATTTCGACTTCGAGGTCGAGATGGAAGATCTCAAATTCCAGTTCGAGATCGAAATGTTCGCCCTCGGCGAGGGGGCCGGTGAGGCCGGAAAGGGCGATGGCGAGGCCGTTGGGGGCAAAGACCATATCGGCGCCGGCCGGGATGGGCAGGGCGGGGATGGCAGTGTAGCTGAGCTCGCCGCCAGTGTTTTCCAGCCCGACGATTTCCGCTGACGCGGCGATTTCGGTTTCGGCGCCAATGAGGGTCACGAGCGCGTCCGAGCCGTTCTCGATATCGACATAGACCAGAGCGGTTGAAGCGTCGGTGGCGTTGGCCCAGGCGTGGACGGCGCGGATGCCATTGGCTTCGGAGACGTGCTCGTCCTCCTCCTGCGCGTGCTCTTCGTGATGCTCGTCGGAATGGTCATCCTGCGCGAAGGTCGGGCTTGCGACAAGGGCGAGGGAAAAGAGGGCGGCGCGGATCATGATCGTGCTCCAGTGCAAATGTTATATCTTAACTGCGCAGATCGGTAACGACGGGACGTGACAGAGCGATGAACGCCGGGAGCAGCGCAAGGATGACCGTGAGGCTGACGAAGGCGGCAACCAGATGGAATTCGGGCCAGCCGAGCGTGGCGTTGACGAGGATGTCGGTGCGCTCGGTGACAATTCGGGAAATGATGGCCGAGGCGCCATAGCCCACAGCGACGCCCCCAATGGCGCCCAGGACGATCAGCGTGGCCGCGTAGGACCAGACCACCGAAAAGACGAACCGGGCCGGGGCGCCGAGCGCGCGCAAAAGGGCGAGGCGCCGGGCGAACAGGCGCGTGAGGATGACGAGCCCGGTCAGAACGCCCGCGGTGACGAGGATTTGCGTCACGACCGCCATGACACTCATCACCTGGCGCACATCGCCCATAAGGCTGTGAAGGCTGGCAAGGACCGCGCCGGGGAAGAACGCCATGGTTTCGGCAGTGGTGAACTGGGCGCGCAGGGCGTAATTGGCGTAGAGCTGTTCGGCGGAGACCAGGATGGCCGGGGTGCCGGGGAAATAGGCCGGATCGAAGGGCGGGCCGAGTTGATCGGCGTTTTGCGGGGCGTGGCCATTGGCAAGGCCATGGATTTCCCAGACCGCTTCGACCGGCACGATGATGGCGCGATCCCAGGGGCTGCCGGTGGGGGCCATGCGACCCGATACGGTGTATTGAAAACTTGCGTGGGCATCGTCTTCGGCCACCTCGCCAACGCCATGGGCGGGGGAGAAATTTTCGCCAATCGAAAGATCAACGCGCGAGCCGATGACCGCATCGGTGTGGGTGGCAAACATTTCGCCCTCGGCCAGCGTATCGGACATGTGGGTGACGAACTGGGCCGTCGAGCCGACGATGGGGAAGCTATTGTAGCTGTCGCCATAGGCGATGGGGGCGGCAAGCGACACGTCGGGCGCCGTGGCGACCCGATCGTAGATTTCGCCCGAGAGCAGGGGGACGTCCGAGGGCTGGAGATAGACAGCGGCGAACAGCATGGTGATTTCGCTGCCCGGCGCTGCGATGACCAGATCGAACGGATCGGCGGCGCGAGCGGTGCCCTGGCGCAAACCGCGCTCCTGGGCAATCAGGCCTACCCCGATGCCGACCGAAACGGCAATCAGGGTAACAAACAGCACATTGGTCCAGCGGAAGCGCCAGAGCATGGCGCGAACCAGCGCAAAGGGGCGAAAACCGAAAAGGACAAGGGCGCCGACGATAATGGCGGGCAAGAGCAGGACGATGAGCACGGTCATGTCCTGCCAGACAACCGGCATCCACTCGATGGCGCGGAACAGCGGGGCGAGGGGGTTCATGGCTGGGCCTCGTCGGAAACGATGCGGCCATCGAAGATTTCGATCACCCGGTCCATGCGGGAATGGACGGCGGGATCGTGGCTGACGGCGATCAGGGTCTTGCCCTCGTCGCGGGCGAGGGTGACCAGATCGTTTATCAGTGCATCTGCGGTCTTGCGGTCGAGGCTGGCGGTGGGTTCGTCGGCGAGGATGATTTCGGGGTTTGCCGCAAGGGCGCGGGCAATGGCGACGCGCTGGCGCTCGCCTCCCGAAAAGCTCTCGACGGTGCGCGCGCCATGGGTGATGCCGAGGCGGGCAAGGACCGATTGGGCGGTTTGGGCAATGCCCGATTGTCTGGCACGGGACGCATAGGCGCCGGGGAGGGCGGCGTTGGCGGCGGCGGACAGTTCCTCGAACAGCAGAAAGTCCTGAAACACCATGCCGACATGATGGCGGCGGAATTTGGCGCGCGCTTCAGCCGAAAGCGGCATCAGATCGGTTGCGTCCCAGGTGACGGCGCCTCTGGCGTTTTCGGCCAGCCCGGCAAGGGCGAAAAGAAAGGTCGATTTGCCCGCGCCCGAGGGGCCACGCACGCCAAGGCAGGTGCCGGGCGCCAGGGTGAAGGCGGGGACCGCGAGCAGGGTCCTTCCCGAGGGGGCGGTGACCGCAAGGTCTGTGATGGTAAGGCCGAGGGTCATGGACGTGCTGGGGGTGCCGAGGGGCCAGGGGCGTGGAGAGGCGTCATGATCGATTCCGGGCATAAGGCCCGGAATGACATCGGGTGGGGCTAGACGTTCGTGTCGTGTCCTGCAGAGAGCGGCGACCCGCTTGGTACGGTCAGGCGCGTTCCTGCACGGCATCGACAAGGCGAACGCGGGAGACGAAGCCCAATTCGGGATCGGTGTAGGTGCCCAACTCGAGCGTGCCGCGCGTGATGATCTTGACGTTGAAGGGAATGGTATCGACCACCCGCTGGGCATAGACGGCCAGAATGTCGTTGGGCCATTCGGTTTCCGAAGAGCAGAACGGGCAGACGGCCATGGGGATATTGGTCAGAACGTAGAAATTGGAATCCGCCTTGAGCGGGGGCGCCATAAAGCCCTCGATGGCCACGCGTGCCCCCTCGTTTTCAAGCGCGAAGGGGGTAAAGCTCATGTCTTTTTCATAGAGCTCGCGCAGGCGCACTTGCGGTTCGGCGGCCACGGCACGGGTGACGATGAAGGGGGCGGCCAGAACGGCGCCGGAGGCGGTGGCGAAAAATCCGCGTCGGTTCATGGGAAATCTCCTTTGCCTGGTGCGAAAATACTAGCAGGCAGCGGCCCCTGTTGTGTGACAGTGATATGAAAAGAGGGCCGGTGGACCGGCCCTCCCCAAAATTTGTGATCGGGACCGATTATTCGGCGGCGCCGAAGACAGCGTGGTTCATGACGTGGAAGATCATTTCCTGATCCATGGTGCCACCGAACAGGTGCGACCAGGGGCCAGTGGCCCAAAGGGCAACGTCAACGCCGGAGTGGGTTTCCGAACCCATCGGGATGAGCGCCTGCTGGAGGTAATCAGGATCCTGAGCTTCTTCCTGGGTCAGGTCGGGACGCGAACCGGCATAGGTGCCGTCTTCCTGTTCGACGAGAACCGAACCGGCGCCCTGTCCGAAGGTGACCACGGTGTAAGGCAGGCCATCGGCGGCCAGCACGGGCTCTCCCGAATGTTCGACCTGGCCCTTGGCCACGCCCATGCACAGACCGGTGATCGGCGTGCCACGGCCGCAATAGCCGTTGAAGACGATCGAATGTTCGTGGTCGGCGGTGACGATGATGAGCGTGTTTTCCGGGTCGGTCATTTCCTGAGCGGCACGGATGGCGTCCGAGAACGCCACGCCATCGGTGAAGGTGCGATGAGCGTTGCCCGCATGGCTGGCGTGATCGACGCGGCCAGCTTCGACTTCGAGGTAGAAGCCGTTTTCATTGCCGGAGAGCTGCTCGATCGCTGCCGTGGTCAGATCGGCCAGCGAGGGTTCGTCCTCGGGACGGTCATGTTCGTAGGACATGTGCGAGTTGGAGAACAGGCCCAGGATCGGCTGGCTGCGGTCTGCCGCAGCAAGGGTTTCGGCATCATAGACATACTGGATGCCAGAGGCGGTGGCGCGTTCGACGAGGTTGACATCGTCTTCACGGTTGCCGGTGCCTGTTTCCATCTCGACGCCTGCCGGAGCAAAGGCGCGGATGCCGCCGCCGAGCGCAACGTCGATCACGCCAGCTTCCATTTGTTCGATGAGCTGGGTCGCGATGTCGGTGCAGCCTTCCGGCGCGGAGCCTTCCCAGTTGCGGTTGGCAGTCTTGGCGTAAACGGCGGCCGGGGTGGCATGGGTAATGGACGCAGTGGAAACCGCGCCGACCGACATGCCGGCGTCCGAAGCCATCTCGGAGAACAGGCGCAGCGGGCTTTCGGTCGAGCAATCGTCGTGGATGACGGTATCGGCCATGTTGATGGTGTTGAAGACCTGCTTGACGCCGGTGTTCATCGCGCCGGCGGTCGGGGCGGAGTCCGGAGTCTGGGAGTTGATGTTGTAGGTCTTGATGATGGCCGAGTTGGGGAACAGGTCATGGGGCAGATCATATTCTTCGCCCAAAAATCCGTTCTGCTGGCCTTCATAGAGGCGAATGCCGTAGTTTGTATGGACACCCTGTCCATCGGCCACGAACAGGATGACGTTCATTGCCTTGTTGGTGTTGGGCTGCAGGTTGATGCGCTCAGCAAGAGCGTCCTGAGCCGCAGTGTAATAGTCGCTCCCGGCCTGGGGAAGATCCTGGGCGAGGGCGGTGGATGCGCAAAGCGCGATGGAAAGGGTAGACACTAGCGTCCGACGAAACATGGTTGCCTCCATGGGGTTTCGATCGGGGCGGACGCTATTTGTGTTGTGTGACGGTCAGGTCACCTGCGCATGACGGTTCGGTGACGGTGGATAAGTTCTGGCCGGGGCCGCTATTTTCCGCTCGTTTGCTCGCGGCGCAACTCGGCAACTTCGGCGCGCAGGGCGCGAACTTCGGCCAGAACCAGCTCGGTTTCGCTGCGCAATTCCTGGCGTTGGGTCGTGGCTTCGGAATCGTGTTCTTCCTGCATGGCCGACACGATCACACCGATGAACAGGTTGAGCACCGTAAAGGCGGTGGCGCCGATGAAGGGCACGAAAAGAAGCCAGGCGGAGGGGTGAACCTCCATGACCGGCCGCACAATGCCCATCGACCAGCTTTCCAGCGTCATCACCTGGAACAGGGTGTAGAACGAAGCTGGGATCGAGCCGAACCATTGGGGAAATGTGGCGCCGTAGAGCTTGGTCGCCATGACGGCAAAGACGTAAAACACCAGCATGAGCAAGACAAAGATCGAGGCGATGCCGGGCAGGGACGCAACCAGCCCGCCAATGACCTTGCGCAGCGATGGCACCACCGAAATCAGCCGCAAGACCCGCAGGATGCGCAGGGCGCGCAAAACGGTGAAGGGGCCCGAGGCGGGAATGAGCGCGATGGCGACGATGGCAAAATCAAAGATCGACCACGGATCGCGGAAGAATTTGAACCCGTGCGCGTAGAGCTGCAGCGCGATTTCAACGACAAAGATCGCCAGGATGATCGAGTCGAGCGCGACGAGCGCCGGGCCGATGGCCGCCATGACCTCCGGGGACGTTTCGAGCCCCAGCGTGATGGCATTGATAACGATCACCGTGATGATGAACTGCTCCCAGCGGCGGGAGGAGAGCAAGAGGGCAAGCTGGCCACGCATCCTGGGCACACGATCCTGAAGTGATTTCGGCGCGGCAAGCCAAATCGGATTTGATGGGGGTGGTCAAGGGGCGATGATGGCGCAGCAAGGCGGACGCCGGGGCCGAGTACACTCAGCGCCGGAGATGGAACCGCCGACGCTGGCGGCTACTGGATCCCGGGCCGAGCCCGGGATGACCAAGGTGGGAGGGCTAGCCTTGTCCTCCTAATCGCCGGTGGCGCCTTCGACCGCCTGGACGGTCTCGGGCAGGGCCCAGGCGATGACGGCGTCCGAGACCGGGGTTTCCATGAAGTGGTGGCCGCCCGGCGCGATGACCAGGAACTGGCGGCCCGCGACTTCATAGATGATGGGCGTTGTCTGCCCGCCACCGGGCAGGGTGTCCTGCCAGACGGTTTCGCCGGTTTCGATATCGATGGCCCGGATGAGATCATCGGTTGTCGCGGCGATGAAGATCAGGCCGCTGGCCGTAACGATCGGGCCGCCATTGTTGGGCGTGCCGATAGGGATGGGCAACATCGAGGGGATACCCCAGGGACCGTTCTTGCGGGCGCTACCGAAAGGTTTGTCCCAGAGCGTTTCCCCGGTTTCCAGATCGATGGCCCGGATGCCGCCATAGGGCGGCTCGCTGCACAAAAGCCCCGTCGACTGGCGCCAGCCGGCATTGACCGCGATGGCGTAGGGCGAACCGAGCTGTGGTCCCGGACCTTCCGCGCCGCGCTCCCATTCGGGCTCGAAAATGGCGCGAACGCCCATCTCGTCGGCCTCTTCACGCGGGATCAGGCGGTTGTAATTGGGCATGTTGTTGTAATTGGCGATCATGATGCCGCGCTCTTCGTCGACGGCCAGCGATCCCCAATCCTGCCCGCCATTATAGCCCGGATACTGGATCCAGCGCTGATCGGAGGTGGGCGGGGTGTAGATGCCCTCGTAATGGGCCTGGCGGAACTGGATGCGGCACCAGAGCTGATCGAGCGGTGTCATGCCCCACATGTCTTTTTCTTCAAGCGGCTCGAAGGCGAGCGTGTGGTAGGTCGAAAAGGGCTGGGTGGGCGAGAGATAGTCGGGTTCGACCCCGCCCTGGGGCACTTCGCGTTCCTCGGGGGCAAAGAGCGGCTCGCCGGTTTCGCGGTCGAGGATGTAGATGTCGCCCTGCTTGGAGGAAACGATGATGGCGGGAACACTGCCCTCGCCGGTGGGGAAATCGACCAGCGCGGGCTGGCTTCCCAGATCATAGTCCCAGACGTCGTTATGGACGGTCTGGAAGTGCCAGACGTCATCGCCCGTGGTTGCATCGACCGCGACGATCGAGGTGGCGTATTCGTTTTCCAGCTCCGAGCGGTTCGAGCCGTAATAATCGACGGCCGAATTGCCCAGGGGCAGATACACCAGCCCCAGTTCCTCGTCGGCTGCCGCGATGGTCCACATGTTGGGCGTGCCGCGCGAATAGGTTTCCCCTTCGGGAGGCGCGGTGCGGCTGTCGGGATTTTCCAGATCCCAGGCCCAGGCGAGTTCGCCCGTAACCGCATCATAGCCGCGCACGACGCCCGAGGGAGCGTCTTCGGCCTGGCCGTCATTGACCTGGGCGCCCATCACCGCGATGCCCCGAACGATTGTGGGGGGCGAAGTGACCGCGTACCAGCCGGGCACCGTGTCACCCAGACCCTCTTCGAGATAGACCTCACCGGCCAGGCCGAAATCGGGGCAGGGCTGTCCCGTGCGCGCGTCGACGGCGAGCAGGCGGGCGTCGAGCGTGCCCCACAGGATGCGCGTGGCGCAGATGGCATCGGGATCGGCGTCCGGGACCTCGAAATAGGCGGCGCCACGGCAGGTTGCGCCGTAGGGAATGGCATCGGTGGGGACTTCAGGATCGTAGCGCCATTCCTCAAGGCCGGTCGCGGCGTCGATGGCGACCATGATGCCCATGGCGGTGCAGTGATAGAGATCGTCGCCCACCTTGAGCGGGGTGTTTTCGGGCGAATAGCTGGAGGCATCGCCCTCGGGCAGATCGCCCGAATGGAATTCCCAGACGCGGGTCAGTTCTCCGACATTGTCGGGGGTGATCTGATCGAGGGGGGAATAGCGGGTGCCGTGATAGGTGCCGCCATAGGCGGGCCAGTTTTCACCGACCTCCATCGTGGCGAGGGGCGCGCGCGCTTCAACGCCGGTGGGCGTGGTATCGCCCGTGGCTTCCTCGCCCGTTTCCGGCGCCGCAGGGGCTTCGGGTGACGGCGGCGCGGCACCTTGGACCGGAGCCGCTTCATCGGTTTCGATGGTCGGCGCCTGGCCTTCCGGGACTTCGCCGGGTTCCTCGGGCAGAATTTCGGTCACCGGAGCTTCGGTTTCTTCCACCGGTGCGGCCTCATCGGCCGCGGGGGCGTCCTGGGCTATGGCGGTGCCCTGCTGGGAAATCGTGAGGACCGAGAGCGAGCCGGCCAGTGCCAATCCGCCCGCAATGGCCGCGGCTGCGGTGCTGGCGGGGCGGGCGAAGCGTCCGCGCAGCGCGGGAATGGTGGCAAGGACCAGAACGAGCACCACGGTGGGCGCCACGAGGCGCGGCACCTGTGCCCATCCGTCAAACCCCGCCTCCCAGAGCGCCCAGACAACGGTGCCCGCAAAGGTCACCAGATAAACCCACACGGCGAGCATGGAGCGTCGGAAGAGAAAGAATGCGGTGATGAGAAGACCGATACCGGCGAGAATGTAGTACCAGGACCCGCCGAGCGCAGCGAGCCAGACGCCGCCGGCGAGAATGGGAACTCCGAAAATTGCGATGATGGCGCCAATGACCATTGCGGCCCAAAAGCCAAAGCCGCGGCGCGCGCGATGCGTGTCGTCCATGATGCTCTCCCGGTGCGATTGCCTCTCAGGACACAACACAGCCCGGCGGGATCGGGTTCCTAAATTCTCCCAAGTGGTTTTTTCCCTCTCAGGACGCGGCAGGAGCAACCGTCTGGCCGCGCACAGGTTCTCCGCGCACCACGGGTTCACCATCTGCAATGTAGTTCTGGAACTGGGCGGGAAGGCCCTCGCCATCTCTCAGATCAGGCGTGGTCTGGAGGTGGAAATGCAGGTGCGGTTCGGACGTGTTGCCCGAGTTCCCGCACAACCCCAACACATCGCCCGACGATACATCCTGGCCGCGCTGCACGGTGATCGAGCCTTGCTGCATATGGGCCAGGAAGGCGAACTCGCCTTTTGCCAGTGCCAGGATCACATGATTGCCGGCGGGATTTTCCGCATCGGTTTGCCCGATCGGCTGGTCAGGGAGATCATTGACCATGGCGATGACCTGACCGTCGGCGGGCGCGAGAATGTCGCGGCCCCAGCAATGGTAGTTTTCCAGCTGTTGGGGATCGCCCGTGTAGGACTGGCCGTCCTCATGGACCACGAAATCATAGGCAAAGCGCTGGGCAGGATCGGTGGCGTGGTAATTGTCGGCGATGTCGCGCCCGCCCCAGAAGACGTGCCATTCATCCCTAAAGGGCAGCCGCAGATCGGATCTGGTTTCATAGTCGAAATAGGCCGAAGGAGCGGCCTCGGGCTGGGGCTGGATGAAAAAGCCCGCGATCATGCCATCGGGGGCAAACGCCCATTCCATGACAATGGGGGTGTCGAGCGCAGACCACTCGCCAATACGTGTGTAAACGGCAAGTTCGCCCTGGGCGGTCGCCTCTTCGTCGAGGATCGCGGTTTCTTCGCCCAGATCGGTGGTGATCTGCTGGTGGAAGGCGGAAAGATCCTCGAGCGAACCGAGGGCTTCGTGCATTTGCGGCGTCATGTCGTTCCAGATCGCCTCGAGATCGCCGGACAGGAACGCTTCGGACCGTTCGCGGCCCATCTCCAGAGTTGCGTCCTGCGCGAAGGCGGGCAAGGCGAAAGCGGCAAGAAGGGCTGCGGGCAGGAGGCGGTTCATTGATGAAACTCCGGGCTATTGATCTCTCTCGCAAATCCGCGTCGGCGGCGCGATCTTACGGCGACGCTTTGAGGGGAGCGCGGCTGTTGAACGCGCCGGGCGGGCGGGAGTTTCAAAAAATACCAGGGGATTTATCCCCGCGTCACGCCGCTCGGTTAGATTTGTGGCACGGTGAGATTACTGCGGACGCGACCTTGTTTGGGTCGCACTCGAGAGCAACGGCCCCTCCACGGTGCTCCGGGGCGCAGGGTCTCACCGGACCTTTTTTCAACGACAGCGATGGATCGGGCGATGAGCGGGACGGTGGAGCCGGACTGGGATGCCGTGCGGGCGGAATATGAGGCCGGCAAAGTGCCGATTTCGGAAATTGCCGCGCGTCACGGCGTTTCGCGCAGCGGGATCAATGCGCGCGTCAAGGCCAAGGGCTGGCCGATGCGCAAGCCGACGGTCGGCCATACGCAACGCACGACGCTGATAAGGCGCATGTTTCGCGTTCTCGAACGCCAACTCAACCTGCTCGACGAGGAGATGACATCGGTGAGCAACACGGAAGTGACAATGCTGGGCAATCTCGTGCGATCGCTCGACAAGCTGATCGACCTCGACAATGCCGAACGCAAGATCGAAAAGACCAAGCGCCCGAGCGCCGAGATGGCAGCCATCAAGCAACGGCTGGCCGAACGCATGGCCGAGATCGAACGCAAGTGAGCGTCGATGACCATGCGGGAGACGACGACCTTGCCGGTTTTGAAGAGCGGGTCGCCTATTGGCGTGAGCATGCCGACAGGATGCCGGACGAAGAGGTCATCGAATGGACCTTCGCCTGGGATTTATGGGGCCGTGACGAACAGCGCGCCCCCAAGGGCGACTGGACGACCTGGCTTTTGATTGGTGGACGCGGCTCGGGCAAGACACGGGCCGGTGCCGAATGGGTCCGCGAACTTGCGACCGGCGAGCGACCCGTCAGCCCCATAGCGCTGGTGGGCGAAACCATGGCCGAGGCGCGCGCGGTCATGGTCGAGGGTGTTTCGGGGCTCAAGGCGATCCACCCCTACAATGAGGCGCCGCGCTATGAGGCGAGCGCGGAGCGGCTGGTCTGGTCCAATGGCGCTGTGGCGCTGCTGATGCCGGCCAACGATCCCGAACGGTTTCGCGGGCCCCAATTTGCCGCCGCATGGTGCGACGAATTGGGATGCGGTGCGGTGGACAAGGGGCCGAACGCGCCCAACGCGTTTGGCGACCCCAAAAGCGCCGAGGACAAGCGACCGCCATTTTCGAGCGGCGCGCCCGATCCGCTGATCCAGCGCCAGATGCTGCGGGCGTGCCACCAATACTGGCGGGAAGCGGGGGCGCACAATCCCGTGTCGGGCATCTATGGCGCACCGATGCTCGATGCCGAGCGCATATATCTCTGGTGCTGGGACGCGCGGCCCTATCCGGCGTTTCCCGGCATGCCCGACATCTGGTCGGACGCTGCCAATTACGACACGGGGCATTGGCTGAACGGGCGGTTGGGGGCGGCGAGTGCCGAGGAGCTTTTGGCCGCCATGGCCGATGAGTTCGGAGTGCCGGTCGAGGCAATCGATATACGGGCGCCCATGGTGCATGGGCTGGGAATCGAGGCGGTGACCAGTCTGCGCGACGCGTCGGCGGGGCTGGTCGAGGCGCTGGGACTTTCGGTGCGCGATGGGGAGGCGGGGATCGTCTGGCGGGCCGGGGATACGCGGTCGGTTGTCGAGATGGCGCACGCGGATCTGGTGGCAGGCGAGGGGGCTATCGTTTCACGCAAGCGCGGCGATTGGGCCGAGCGGGCCGGGCGGCTGACGCTGAGCTATTCCGACAGGGACCGCGATTATCAGACGGCGACCGCCCTGGCGGTGGCGCCGAAAGGCGAACGCTATGCGGGGGCGGAAATGGGGCTGGTGCTCGATCCGGCGGATGCGGGGGGCGTGGCTGAAGCCATGTTGCGGGCCATGCGCCGGGGCGAGGACGGATTGGAGTTTGCGCTGCCGCCTTCGATGCTGGCGCTCGAGGCGGGCGATATGGTGGCCGTCGAGGGGCAGGCGGACGGGCCGTTCGTGATCGGCACGGTGCGCGACGGGGCGGTGCGGCAGGTTTCTGCCTTGGCTTTCGGGGGAACGATCAACGGGGTGGCAGGCACTGCAGAGCGACGCATGCCGCAGATCAGCCCCCCGATTGCCGCGACCCCGCTCATCACCATTGCGCATCTGCCGGCGGGCGATGGAGGGACCGAGCTTGTAGCGGCGGCAATGTGCGATCCCTGGCCAGGGCCGATCAGCCTGCGCGAAACCGAAACGGGAACCGAGCTGGCGCGGCTGGCGGGGGCAGGGACGCTGGGTGTTCTGGCGCAGCCTCTGGCGGCGGGGCCAAGCGGAATTTGGGATCGGGCGGGTGGGATCGTCCTGTCATTGTATGGCGGGCATCTGGCGTCTGCCGCGCCGCAGGCGGTGCTGGCAGCGAGCAACCGGGTGGCGGTGGAGACCGATGCCGGACATTGGGAACTGGTCGGGTTTGAACAGGCCGAACTGATCGAGGCTTCGACCTATCGGCTGACGGGGTTGTTGCGGGGGCAGGACGGGACGCGGGCCGGTGAAGCGTCGGCGGGCAACCGGGTGCTGGTTTTGAACGGCTCCTGCGTGCGGTTTGCAGTGCCGCAGAGCGCGCTGGGCGATACGCGGACTTTGCTTGCCTATGCCGGGCCGCGTGATGCGGAGGGCACGGCGCTGGGCGTTGATGTGGATATCGGCACGGCGCTGCCCCTGGCGCCGATGCACCTGCGGGCGGTTCGCGACGGGAGCGGCGATATTGCCCTGAGCTGGATCCGGCGGGGCCGGGTGGGCGGCAACGGCTGGACCTATGGCGACATTCCGCTCGACGTCGTGCCCGAGCACTATCGGGTTTGTATTTTCGATGGCGGGACAGCGGTGCGCGTCGAAGATGTCGGCGCGGCGGGCTGGACCTATTCGGCGGCCGACCAGACAGCCGATTTCGGGGGTCCGGCGGGCGGGTTCAGTTTCACAGTTCAACAGGTTAGCCCGGTCCTTGGCGCGGGGCTGGCCGCACAGGGAGTTTATCCATGAGTTCGACGGCGCGGCTCGATCTGCCGCTGATCGCCTCCGAGCAGGCGCAAAAACACGTGACCCACAATGAGGCGCTGCTATTGCTCGATGCGCTGGTGCAGATCCGGCTTGTCGGGCTGGCGGTGATTGAACCGCCTGCCGATCCCGAGGCGGGCGACACCTATGGCATCGGGGCGATGGCGACAGGGGCGTGGGAAGGCCGTGACGGGCAATTGGCGGCCTGGAGCGAGGGCGGCTGGCGGTTTGCCGAACCGGCTGAGGGCTGGTTGGCATGGGATATCGCCGGCGGCCAGCCGATAATGTTTCGGGCCGGGAACTGGGCGCCGCTTTTCAATGGATTGGCGGGGATGGGGATCGGAACGGACCCTGATGCGACCAACCGGCTGGCCGTGCGTTCCGAAGCGGCTCTGTTTACAGCGATCCCTGATGGAGAGGGCGGCAATGGCGATGTGCGGCTGACGCTCAACAAGGAGGACGGGGCCGACAGCGCGACGCTGATCTTCCAGTCGGGTTGGTCGGGGCGGGCCGAAATCGGGCTGGCGGGGGATGATGATTTCACCTTCAAGGTCTCCGATGACGGGGCCGATTTCAAGACCGCGATGAGCCTGGAAGGCGCAACCGGGTTCGTGCGGTTTTCGAGCTTTGCGGGGTGCGCGGTGAGCTTTCCCACAATTGCCGGAGGCTTTCTGGCCGCCGAGACCGGTTATGTGGTTCCGACACCTGAAAGCGGGACGACCGACGATGTGGATACCATCGAAGGTGGGTTCGATGGCGCAACGCTGATTGTCACCGGGACGGCGGGCAATGCGCTGACCTTTCGCGACGGAACCGGAAATTTGAAGCTGGGCGGCGATCGGGTGCTCGATGCTTTCGAGGATGCTCTGATGCTCGTCAGGCGCGGGAGCGACTGGATCGAGTTGTCGTTTTCCAACAACGGCTGATTTCGAGGGACCACAGGCCTCTTGGCCTCCCCATCGTCATCCCGGGCGAGGGCCCGGGACCCAGGAACCGGCAGCGTTTGTGGTTCTGTCTCAAGCACCGAGTGTACTGGGCCCCGGCTCAAGGCCGGGGTGACGGGTCTTTGGGAAGGCAGTCATTGGGTGCAAATCATTGATTCAAAAGGGAGAAGCAATATGCCGGCTTCGCGCTGGACGCTTTGCCTTGCCAAGATTTTGGAGCATGAGGGCGGTTATGCCGACCATCCCTCCGATCCGGGCGGGGCGACCAATATGGGGATCACCCACAAAACGCTGGCCCGCTGGCGCGGGGCCGATCCGTGGTGGAATCTGCCAAAATCGGAGATCAAGGCGCTGGAGCGGGCCGAGGCGTCGGCGATCTACAAGGCACTGTATTGGGATAGATGCAAAGCGGGCTCGCTTCCGGCGGGACTGGACCTCGCCGTGTTCGACTATGCGGTCAATTCCGGGCCCGACCGCGCGGTGCGGGTGCTGCAGGCGCTGGTGGGCGTGGTGCAGGACGGATTCGTGGGGCCGTTGACGCTGGCGGCCGTGCAAAAGCGCGACCCGCGCGCCCTGATCGAAGCGCTGTGCGACCAGCGCATGGGCTTTCTGCAACGGCTTGCCACATGGGCGACCTTCGGGCGGGGTTGGACGAGCCGCGTCACGGACATTCGTGCGACGGCGCTTTCTGCTGTCGGACTGCAACCACCTTCGCAAAGCACAAAGGAAATCAAGGAAATGAACGTTTTCGACGGCTACAAGACCTATATCGTCGGCGCTCTGATGCTGGTTGTCGGTATTGCCCAGAGTCTGGGGTTCGATATCCCCATGTTCGGGGAATATTCGGGGCCGCAGATGGTCATGGAGGCACTGGCGGTGATCTTCCTGCGGCGCGGGCTCAAAAGCGAGCTTTCAAACAGCTAGACCTCGGCAGAAACGCCCTTCGGGTGAAGGGCGTTTCCGCTGCTTGAGATCAGGCCGATTTGGTGTCGAAGCGATAGGTTTCACCAGGCTGCGCCGTGGTAATCGCGCCCAGAGACGGGAACGGAAAGTGATACCCGCCGACCAGGCCGCCCTGTTCGCTCATCTGTTGCAGGATGGCGTGACGTGGGCGGTCTAGGGGTTCATGTCAAACTGGACGTGCCAGTCGGGATTGGTCACAAACAGTGCCGGGTAGTGTGCCACGTCCGCAATGTAGCTGAAGCTCGCGGTTCCCGACCCGATGGTAAAGGCGGTTTGTCCCGGCGCGTGGCCGAAACAGGGGGTGGTCTTGAAGACGTCTTCCACGGTCGCGCCAGGCTCGAAGAGCACGATCTTGCCCTCGGGATAGTCGGCCAGCACACGCCGGACCGCAAGAAAGCCCCCGCGCCCAGCTTCGGGAACGCCAGCCATCTTCTCGTCATCCATCCAATGATCGAATTCGGGCTGTGGGATGTAAACGGTGGCATCGGGATAAACCAGTGATCCGTCTTTGCGGCGCAGACCATTGATATGATCGCCATGCAAATGGCTCATCAGCACAACGTCGATACTGGCGGGTTCGATGCCGGCCTTTTCCATGTTCTCATGCAATAGCCCGGTTCCGGCCGGGCCATTGTCGGCAAAGCCTGTATCGAGGAGATATCGCTTGCCGCCCGCCTCGACGACGAATGGGGTGTAGGGCACCATGATGTGATCGGTGGGGAGGCCGCAAACGTTCATTTGAAGTTCAGAAAGATCACGCTAAAGATGCGGATATGAAAAACGCACTTTTTAGCCACTTTTTGTCTGTGATTGTCGTCGCGGCCCTGCTTGCTCCCGCCGGCTCGGGAGCCGCTTTCGCGCAGGACGCATGCTGGGACAATTCGACGATCCAGGCCGCCCTCGCTGAAGGGCGCATTCAGCCGGTGGCTGCGGTGCTCTCGCGCGAGGGGATTGATCCTTCCACCGAAGTACTGAGCGTCAAGGTCTGTGAGCAGAGCGGGGCGCTGGTCTATGTGCTTGCGGTGCTCGAATCCTCGGGGCAGGCGCGAAATCTCACGTTGAATGCACAATAGGCCAAACGCAGGCGGGGCGGGACGATGCGGATTCTTGTTGTCGAAGACGACGAAAACCTCAACAGGCAACTTTGCGAAGCGTTGACCGACGCCGGCTATGTCTGTGACAGCGCCACGGATGGCGAGGAAGGGCACTTCCTGGGCGATACCGAACCCTATGATGCCGTGGTGCTCGACATCGGCCTGCCGCGCATGGACGGGATTTCGGTGCTCGAAGCCTGGCGGCGCGAAAACCGCATGATGCCGGTTCTCTTGCTGACGGCGCGGGACCGCTGGAGCGACAAGGTGCAGGGGATCGACGCCGGCGCCGACGACTATGTGGCCAAGCCCTTTCATATGGAAGAGGTTCTGGCACGGCTGCGCGCGCTGGTGCGCCGGGCGGCGGGCCATGCGTCCAACGAGATTACCGCGGGAAAAGTGCGGCTCGACACCAAGGCGGGCCGGGTGACCGTGGACGGCCAGGCGGTAAAGCTGACCAGTCACGAGTTCCGGCTTTTGTCCTACCTTATGATGCACAAGGGCAAGGTGATCTCGCGCACCGAGCTGACCGAACATCTCTATGATCAGGATTTCGACCGCGATTCCAATACGATCGAGGTTTTCGTCGGGCGATTGCGCAAGAAGCTGCCCGAGGAACTGATCCAGACCATTCGCGGGCTCGGCTATCAGATCCTGGCGGATTGAGCCGTGTTCAGCTTTCTGCGAAACCCGAAACTGGCTCAATTTTCCTTGTGGTCGCAGGTCCGGACGGAAAACCGGTTCCCACTTTTCCTGGACCTGCTCTAGTGACTCGGGGCTCCATCGCCTTCCGGCTGTTCTGGCTTTCGGCAGGCTGGCTGATCGTCGCGCTGGTCGCGACGGCGTTCCTTCTGACCGAGCTTTATTCGCAGGCCCTCGACAGGGACCTGACTGAAAGCCTTGATCTGCAGATCTCGTCGTTGGTCGGGCAGACGCTCGAGCTCGATTCGGCAGCGTCCGGCGAGATCGGACTGGCCGATACGCGGTTTTCGCGTCCCACCTCCGGCTGGTACTGGCAGATCCGCAATGAGGCGGGAACGCTGGTCAATTTCTCTCCCTCCATGGTTGGCACCGTGCTGCCCGATCTGGTGGGCGCCTTCAACGCATCAGGCACCCGTTCGGGCATGATCCACGACGATTACGGCCAGCAGACCCTGCGGGCTGTGGAACGCTGGGTGACGCTCGATGATCTGGGCCGCCACGTCATCACCGTGACGGGCAATTATACCGATGTGGAGGGCCGCGCCGCCGCGTTTCGTGGGCAGGCCATTATCGTTCTTGCGGTGGTCGGTTTGATCCTGGCCGCCATGAGCGGCATGATCGCGCGCTTTGCCCTGAAACCCATCGAGCGGCTGCGCGAGGCCATAGAGGCGGTGCGCGAGGGCGACAAGCCCAGCGTCGAAGGCGCCTTTCCGCAAGAGATCGCGCCGCTGGCCGACGAACTCAATGAGTTGTTGCGCTCCAACACCCAGATAGTGGAGCGCTCGCGGGCCCAGGTGGGCAATCTCGCCCATGGGCTGAAAACGCCCTTGGCCGTGCTGCGCAACGAGGCCGAGGGCGGCAAGACAGCGCTGGCCAAGGCGGTGCTCCACGAGACCGACAACATGAGCCGTATCGTTTCCACCTATCTCGACAAGGCGCGGCTGGCCGCACGCTCGAGCGTGGTGGGCAAAAGGGCGGACACGCGCGCCGTTCTCGAACGGCTCGGGCGCGTCATGGGCAAGCTCAACAAGCAATGCGATATCGCCATCGACCTGCCGCCAGACGTCCCGTGGTTCCGGGGCGATGAGGGCGATCTGGAAGAAATGGCCGGCAACCTTCTGGACAATGGCTGCAAATGGGCGCGCTCGGAAGTCCGCCTTTCAGCGCGAGAGGCCCATGTTGCGGGGAACCGGAGCGTCGAGATCGTCGTTGAAGACAATGGACCGGGTCTGACCGATGCGGAGGCAGAGCATGTGTTGCGCCGCGGGGTCAGGCTAGACGAAAAAACGCCGGGGAGCGGGCTTGGACTCGATATCGTCAAGGAACTCGTCGATATTTACGGGGGAGAATTGACGCTGACACGCTCGGACCTCGGTGGCCTCCGGGCAACACTTCGGCTTCCTGCTGCACGTCAGGCACGGCAACAGACTTGAACCAAGGGCGGCAAACCGCAATTTGGCCGTATTGGCTGAGATAGACATTAAATGGCTCATGGGCCGCTATGAAAGGTATTGCGCAATGAAAATGTTGAGGGCGATTGCACTTGTTTCGCTGGCTTTGGTGGTCGCGGGTTGTACCCGCACGGCAAACTTCCAGACCTCCCAGCCGGTGATGCCACAGCCGACTGTTCAGACCAACCCGACGCCCGATACCGTCACGCCGAGCGATTCGACGCCCATTCAGCAGGCGCGTCTGGAGCCTGGCAGCTACGACTATATCGATGCGGCGATTATCGGTCAGTTGACCCCGGCCCAGCGCTTGGCAGCAAACGACGCCCAGTTCTATGCCCTCCAGTTCGGTCGTCCCGGCGCGCCGCGCACCTGGTCCTCGGGCGGGGCGACCGGTCAGGTTTCGGTCGGGCCCTATGTGCGGGTCAACAATCTCGATTGCCGCGAATTCTCGCACCGCGTGACCGTGGGCGGCCAGACCTACACACGCTCCGGCCAGGCCTGCCGCGAGCTGGATGGCGCCTGGGGTGTGACTGCTTAGGCGTTTATCCCAACCCTCAAAGCAATTGACGGGTGTCGCCACTGGCGGCACCCTTTTTTTAATACTTTGAAAGGTTTTTTTAGCCCGTTGCCGATAACCTCGGCGTCCGGTCCCTCACGCAGCACCGCTTATAGGATTTCATGGCTCTTCCCGATACATTTCCCGGCGCAAAGAACCAGCCGCGGGGCGCCGCCGGCGCCAAACGCGGGGCCGATTCGGGCAAGGACGCTTTTCTCGAAGCGCTGGCCGGGGTTCTGGTTGATCCCCCGATCTATCATGGGTTTGCGGGCGCCATCGAGCGCGAGACCGCGGGCAAGGTCTGGACGTGGATGGCGCGAGACATCGCCGGCGACGCGGTTTCGAGACTGGCCGACGCGATTGAGTCGGGCGCTGATCCTCTGGAAGCCTTCGACCTGCTGCTCCCCGAAATTCTCGAAAGGCTCAAGGCCAACGCTGTCGCCGAAAAGGACGATCGCGAGCTCGAGCGCCGCAACACGATGCAGATGGGAGGCGAGGACGCGCGACTGCGCCTCGCGCCCATCATCATGGCCATGCGGCGGCGTCCGCTTCTGGTGCAGGCGGGAAAATTCGGCGTCGCAGTCGGATCGATTTCCGATGAGGCGGCGCTGGCGACGGCGCTGCAATCGATCTCAATCACCAACCCCCTGACCCGCGCGCTTTGGATGCAAGCCATGGTGGGGCACATGGCCAATCCAAGCCGCGTCATGGCGGCGGCGGTGGCCATAGCGGGCGGCAACACCGAAACCCGGATCACCAATGCCGGTTATGGCGCGCTGGTCGAGGCGCTGCTGAGCCACGCCCAGAGTCAGATCGGCTGTCTTGCCAGCCAGCCCAACCTGTTCGCCGACATCGATTTCTCGTGCAAGGCGATTGACCGGTTCCACAGGCTGATGCGCGCCATTACCTACAATCTGGACATTGAGAGACGTTCGCTGTGGGGGACCATCATGACCGATCTCACGGCACGATTGTCCGAGCGGCTCGAACGTCCGATGAAGGAAATCACGCTCAACGTTACTCAGGCGCTGCGGCGTCCACGTGATGGCAATGACAGGGTCGATGCCGATGACGTGCTCGCTGCGCTCAACGGGCTGTATCTGCTGATGACCGTCAGAAAATGCCGCGACTCCCTGGCGGTCAACGCTCTGCTCGATCAGGCCTGGGCCGATACCGGGCAGACGGTCGAAGTGCTGGTGACCCGTGCGCTCGACATGTACCGGACCAACCCGGCCGATCCGGTGGCGCGTGAACGGCTGGACGCGGGCATCAAGATGGCCGAAATCCGCTTCAATGCCGAATATGCCGATATCCTGCGCAGGGCCCGCGACGGCGCCGAACGCCGAACCGCGCAGGGCTAGCCAGGTTACAAGGGCTGTTCGAGCCGGGCGGCGAGAACGGTCAGGCCATCCCGGATAAAGACGGTATCGCCGGTGCTCATCCCCAGGGGGCCGAGCAGGGCGCGGACCTTTCCGCGCTCGTCCGCCAGCACCACGCCAATCGCCTCGAGCGGTGAGCGGTTGTCGGTGTTGGCAAACACCAGACATCCCGGATCAAAGCGCCGGTGCTCTGCCGGGGTGAGGGTCCATTGCATCTGGTTGGCGCCGAAGCGGTGGTCGAGATAGAGCGGCATGCCCTCGGGCACATGCGTCGGCAAGGGCGCGGCGTTGGCGGTCTTTTCCAGTGCCCTCGGCAGGATGCAGCGTTCGGCGCAGAGTGCCGGCGCAAACGCGGGATCGAGGCGCTGCGTGACGATTTCTCCAACGACGTCCAGCGCGGTGAGCGGCCCCGCCAACGGTCCGGAGGCGGGGGGCTGGGGGCGCTGCCAACCGCGCGTGATCGGGGCGGCGATGGTTCGCGATGCTCCCGGCGCGACAAAGGCGCCGTTGTTCCGGTCAGGCGGCGACACGAGCAGAGGGCCGTCCGGCGTATCGAAAATGGGGTCGATGCGAGGATCGGCGACAGGGCGCGCTTGCCCGTCGATGGCTGTTTCAAGCGCAGCCTTGCCATGGGCAACACAGCCGCCAAGGCTGAGATAGCCCGCAACACTGCCGGCGAGAACGACGCCGTCGAGAGAGCCGTCCGCCACGAGCGCCTGGGCGTTCCCGTCCCATCTGACCGGCCCTGACGCCTTGAGCCAGAGGTCGAGATCGGGCTGCCAGCCGCCCGAAACGATGAGGCGATCGCAGGCGATGGCCTCGTTTTCGGGCGTGCCGTTTTCGGCATTGGCCAGATGCACATTCAGCCCTTTGCCGCGCGCCTGTGCTACCGACCCGATCCCCATGCCCCAACCCAGCCGGTAGCCATAGGCCTTGCAGAATTCGATGAACCGGGTTTGCGGATCGATGCGCGGATCGCTGGTGCGCAGGATCGATTTGCCGCTGGCCGCGCCAAGCAGCGCCATGCGGTAGCCCACATTGGTCACCGAATGGATATGGGCGTTTTCTCCCGGCCATATGTTGTACCGTGCAGCCAGCCGCCACGCGGCGCTTGCCTCGGCCACACCCGGCAGCCTGTTGCCCGGAAAGATCGGCATGCGGCCGACCATTCCGGTGGCAAGAACGATGGTGTCCGCCTTTACCGACAGGCGTTCGGGCTGGGGCAGCCCGCTGGCCTTGTGAACGCGGACGGCCTCGATGGCCGAATTGGCAATATCGAAGGCCAGCGTGCCCAATGAAAGGGTGATGAGCCCGGACTCTCCGATCTGGCTGGCGAGGTCACCGATCATGTCCTCAGGGATCGGCTCGCCTTCCGCCTTGCCGAAAAACACCGACAATCCGCCAAGCGTTGCGTCCTTTTCGACAAGACAGACGCGCAGACCCTTGCGTGCGGCGGCAAGCGCCGCCGAAAGCCCGGCAACGCCCCCACCGACAATGGCGACATCGGCGGTGATGCGGCGGGTCGCTTCGGTATCGATCCAGCCGCCCGGCGCGGCAGATCCGGTGCTGTAGAGCAGGCCAAGCGTATCCTTGCGGCGCGGCAGGAAGCGGGCCAGCAGCGTTTTGGTGACGGTGCGGCGCGGGCCGACCGAGACAAACGATGCGCCATCGCTGGCCGGGCAGAGCGCCATGGGCATGGTAAGGTCCGGACGGTTCTCGTTTCCTTCCAGCACTATGGGTGGGGCGGTGTGCTCATCGAGCGCGATTACGTCCTCGCCGTAGCGTCCGGCTGTGTGAATACCGTTGGCCAGAAGGGCGGACAGAACCGTATCGCCTTCAAAGCCGCTCACCGGGCGTCCGTTGAGCCGGAACCGGATGGGACGGGTGCGGTCGATGACCGGGCGCGCAAATTCGGGCGGCAGGTCGCCGCCAAGGCGACAGCTTTCGCTCATTGGACACCCCCAGCAACGAGCCCGGGATGGAATTCGGCGACCTCGCGTCGCGGTTGCCGCAGATTGGTGCCATGGGCAACTGCCCATTCGGCCTCCACCCCGCTTGCCTGTTCCGCAATGATCCCCGCGATAAGCGGCGCCAGGATCAGATCGAGCGTTCCGAGCCCGGCGACAACGAAGATCTTGTCGCGTCGCGTGGGGCCGAGCACCGGCGCGCCATCATGGGAAAAAAGCCGCGTAAGGCTGGTCCGGGCGGCCAGGCGCGGGGCGGGGTCCAGCGACAGGCAATCTGCAATGCGATCCAGGGCCCTGCCATCGTCGTTGCGGGCCGCGGCGCGGATGGTGCCGTCGCCCGACTGGGCAAAGACGGTTCCTGTATCGAGATCGAAGCCGGCCCGGTATCGTCCAGGGCGCTGTGGGGCCGTCTCGATGCCGGCCCAATGTTCGATGCGCGCGAACTTGGAAATTTCATCGGCGTCCAGCCATTCCATAATGGCGGTATCATCGGCCAGGATCACCTGATCGATGGACGTGGTTCCGAACTGGGCGCTGCCATCGCGGCGAATCTTGAGCCCATCGAGGGAATTGAGCACCGCCACATTGGCTGCGGCAAGCCAGGACGGCGAGGCACGATAGAGGGCAGCGGCATCGATCAACCGGACATCACGCAGCCCCATGAAGGTGCCGTTGGCATCTTTTTCGATCGGATCGGCGGGATAGCGGAAGCCTTGGGCGCTATGGCGCATATGGCTCAGCGCCACGATCGCTTCGGCCGATCGCGCCAGGACGCGGATGTCTATCCGCTCACCGATGGTGGGCACGATGCGCGAGAGGCGCCGCAAGGCAGGCCGGGTGTGGTTCAAAAGGATCGACCAGGTTTCCGGTCGTGTAACAGGCGCAAATGACAGCGAGGGAAGGGCGCGCAGGGCGTAGGGATTGGCCGGTGGGCTGAGCAGCACAATTGCTCGTGAATGGTCAGACGCCAAAAGCCCTGCTAGAAGCCACGCAAAAGGGGAGGCGCCGACCACGGCAATGGTTTTGACTTGCTCGGTCATGTCCGTCCCGTCCGGCCCCTCACTCTGCGGTGCCGATCGGCGCCAAGGTGCGGCAAAGCGCGCTCCAATCGCTGACTGCAATCTGCACGAGTTTGGCCTATAGAAACGGCATCTCATTGGTTTTCAAGGGTTAGTCTCACACTTGTTCTGGATTTTCGCGATATTGCTGGTTGTGGCGAGCCTTGGCGCTTTGGCTTGGGGGCTGCGCACGCCGCCGCACGCCACAGGAACGGGCGAGAGCCCCGACGCGGCACGCGCCTTTTTCCGCCACCAGCTAGAGGGAATTGACCGCGATCTCGAAGCGGGCCGACTTTCGGCCGACGAAGCGACAGTAGCGCGGGCGGAACTGGCGCGCGAAGTGATGCTGCATGAAAAAGAGGGCGGGGCGCAAAAGAGCGGGCGCGGCGGCCGGATAATCATGCTTGCGAGTTTGCCGGTCGTCGCGGCAGCAAGCCTGGGACTTTACGCCTGGATCGGCCGCGCGGATTTGCCGGCCCTTCCGCTGGCCGAACGTGAACCGCCAACCCAGATATCGGCCAGCGATATCGAGGCGGCTGTGGCGACCGTGGAAGCACAGATGGAGCAGACGCCCGACGATGTGCGCGGATGGCTGGTCCTGGCCCCCATCTATATGGAACAGGGCCGTTTTGCCGAGGCCGCCAACGCCTGGCGCCGTATTATGGCGCTTGAGCCGCCGACGGCGGACCGGGAAACCAATCTGGCCGAAGCCCTGATACTGGGCAATGACGGCGTGGCCAGCGAGGAAGCGATGACGCTTTTGCGCAGCGCGGTGGAGGCGGACCCGATTCACGTCCGTTCGCGCTTCTATCTGGCTGGTCAATTGACCCAATCGGGTCAATATGAGGAGGCTGTGGCGCTCTGGGAAGAATTGCTGGGCCTTGCCACCGGCGAGGAGGCCTGGGTCGACACGGCGCGTTCGGGCCTGGTGGCCGCGCAGGCAGGGCTTGAGAGCGGAACATTGGGTCAGAGCGAGCCCGACGCAACAATGGACGTGATGATCCGCGGCATGGTCGACGGGCTCGCCGCCCGGCTGTACGACGAAGGCGGCAGCCCGGCCGAATGGATACAGCTGGTGCGCTCGCGCATCGAGCTGGATGGCGAGGATGCGGCGCTGGCCGACCTCGAACGCGGTCTTGCCGCACTTTCAGGGCAGGACAGGCTGGCGCTCGAGGATTTCGGGCGCGAAGCGGGATTGATGGAGTAAGCCAATGGCGTGGACACGCAAACAGAAACGCCTCGGCGTCATTGCCGGCCTCGGTGTCATTCTTGCGCTGGCGGCGGGGCTGATCCTGACCGCGCTGCGCGACCAGATCGTGTTTTTCTATTCCCCCACCGAGATTGCCGAGGCGGGCATAGCGCCGGGAACGCCGATCCGGCTGGGAGGGCTTGTGCTCGAGGGCAGCTGGCAACAGGATGGTGAGAACAACGTGTTTGTCGTCCATGACGGCGCCGGCGAGATGACCGCGCACTATACCGGCATTCTGCCCGACCTGTTCCGGGAAGGGCAGGGTGTTGTGGCCGAGGGCAGCGTGCAGGCCGACGGCACCTTCCTGGCCACCAATGTGCTCGCCAAGCATGACGAAACCTACATGCCCCGTGAAGTGGCCGACTCGCTACGCGAGCAAGGCGTCTGGCAGGGCGAGGAAGGATAGCGCAGCGTGACCATCGAACTGGGACATTTCGCCTTCGTTCTGGCCTTCGTTCTGGCCATCGTCCAGGCCGGGGCCGGCTTTGCGTTCTGGCGCGGCAGCGCGTTGGCGCAACGGTTCGTTTCGCAGGCGGCGATATTGCAGTTCGCGCTTGTCGGGTTGGCCTTCGCAGCGCTGGTTTCAGCGTTCGCCGTTGATGATTTTTCGGTGCGGCTGGTGGTTGAGCACTCCCATTCGCTCCAACCCATGCTCTACAAGATCACCAGCACCTGGGGGAACCACGAAGGTTCCATGCTGCTGTTTGTTTTCATCCTGACCCTGTTCGGGGCGGCGGTGGCGGCGTTCGGGCGCAATCTGCCCGATGACCTGAAAACGCTGGTGCTCTCCAATCAGGGACTCATGGTCGCCGCGTTTTCCGGCTTTGTGCTGTTTACCTCGAACCCGTTCTGGCGACTGGATCCGGCGCCGTTCAATGGCACCGAACTCAATCCCGTGCTCCAGGATATCGGCCTGGCCATCCACCCCCCGCTGCTCTATCTGGGCTATGTCGGGTTCTCGATCTGCTTTTCCTTTGCGGTGGCCGCCCTGGTTTCCGGGCGGATCGATGCGGCCTGGGCCCGCTGGGTGCGGCCATGGACGCTGGCCAGCTGGTCGTTTCTGACGCTCGGGATCGCCATGGGCTCGTACTGGGCCTATTACGAGCTTGGTTGGGGCGGCTGGTGGTTCTGGGATCCGGTGGAAAACGCCAGTTTCATGCCCTGGCTGGCCGGAACGGCGCTGCTCCATTCAGCCATCGTCATGGAAAAGCGCAACGCGCTGAAGATCTGGACGATCTTTCTGGCCATTATCACGTTTTCACTGAGCCTGCTCGGCACGTTCCTCGTGCGCTCGGGCATCCTGACCTCGGTACATTCGTTCGCTTCGGACCCAACGCGCGGCATTATCATCCTGGCCATGCTGGCGGCCTTTATCGGCGGCGCGTTCGCGCTGTTTGCGCTGCGCGCTTCCACATTGCGCCATGGTGGCCTGTTTGCGCCGATCAGCCGCGAAGGCGCTTTGATCCTCAACAATCTGTTTCTTTCGGCGGCTACGGCGGGCGTTCTGATCGGGACGCTTTATCCGCTGGTCCTCGAAGCCCTGACCGGCGCGCGAATTACCGTTGGCGCCCCGTTCTTCGATCTGACGTTCGGGGCGCTGATGGTGCCGTTGTTGTTGCTGATCCCGTTCGGCCCGTTCCTCGCCTGGAAGAGGGGCGATCTGGTTGCCGTGGGCCAAAGGCTTTTTGCGGCGATGATCGCGACACTGGTCCTTACGCTTCTGGTCTTCGGCTTTATGGGCTTTCCGATTTCTCTCGCTCCCATCGGGCTGGGCATCGGCATCTGGGTCATGGTCGGCGCCATTGCCGAACTGGCCGAGCGAGCCGCCATCGGCAAGACGAAATGGGCACAGAGCTGGCAGCGGCTCAAGGGGCTGCCCAAGACCGCATGGTCGACGGCTATCGCCCATTTCGGCGTGGGGGTTTCGGTGATCGGCATTGTCTGCGCCACGGCGTTCCAGACTGAGATCGTCACTTCGATGCAGGCCGGGGAAGCCGTCGATATCGCAGGGTATTCAATCTCCTATCAGGGTGAAACTCACATCGAAGGCCCGAACTTTTCCGCCGACCGGGGCGCTTTCCTGATCGACGCGCCCTGGGGCCGTGACAGGCAATTGACCTCCGAGCGCCGCGTTTACGCGGTGAGCGGCACGCCGACCACCGAGGCAGGGATCGCCACCTACGGTTTCAGCCAGATGTATGTGCAGTTCGGCGAGCGCTTCGGCGAGGATGGTCGGGTCGTGCGCCTGTGGCACAAGCCGTTCGTGCTGTTGATCTGGCTGGGCACCGCTCTGATGGCGGGGGCTGGCTTTCTGTCCCTGAGCGATCGGCGCATGCGGATCGGCGCGCCCGCCAAGTCCAAAGCCAAGCAAGCGGAGGCGGGGCAGTGAAGCGCCTGATCTTGGCTCTTTCGGTATTGCTGGCATTGATGCTGCCCATGACGGCAAGCGCAGTGCAACCCGACGAAGTGCTCGACAATCCCGTTCTCGAACAGCGGGCGCGGTCGATATCGGGCAATCTGCGCTGCCTTGTGTGCCAGAACCAGTCCATCGACGATTCCGACGCCGAACTGGCGCGCGACCTGCGGTTGTTGGTGCGCGAGAGGCTGGTGGCGGGTGATACCGATACCGAGGTCTATGATTTCGTCGTCGCGCGCTACGGGGAATTCGTACTGCTCAATCCGGTCTTTGGGGGGCACACGGTCTTTCTCTGGGTGGCCACACCCATTCTGCTGGGCAGTGGACTGATCGTTCTGGCCATCTGGGCCGTTCGCCGCCGCAAGACCGTAACAGGCAAGCCCGGTCTATCCTCCGAGGAAGAAAAGGCGCTCGAAAGACTGCGCAAGAGTTAGGGGTAGGACCTGGATTTACCGCACTGCGGAAACCCAAACCTTACGCGCGCTTGTGCTTGGTGACGGCCTCTGCCATCAAAAGGCAGGGAGCCTGCCATATGAATTTCGACATTGCTCAAGTCTTGCCGGACGGCCTTTCCTTGTGGGTCGCGCTGACGCTGGTTGCCGTCAGTTTCGTCGCGTCGATGATAACCGCCTTGTTCTCACTGGGCGGCGGTATTGCAATGCTGGCGACGCTCGGGTTGTTTTTTCCGCCAGCCGTAGTCGTTCCCGTCCATGGTCTGGTTCAGCTTGGCTCCAATGGCGGCCGCGCCGTCGTCCAGCGCGCCCATATCCAGTGGCGTCTGATGGTCTGGTTCGGCGCGGGAAGCGTGCTGGGCATCGTTCTGGGTGGGAGTCTTGCGGTGTCGATCCCCGAAGCGCTGTTCCAGGCGGTGATCGGGCTGTTCATCCTCTATTGCGTGTGGGTGCCCCAACCGCGCGTGACGGGACGCGGACCTGTTGCCGACTTTGCAGCGGGCACGATCATTGGCGGGATCGGCATGTTCGTCGGCGCCGTGGGGCCGCTGGTCGCCAATTTCCTGCGCAAGCTCGATGACCGCCGACAATTGATCGCGACCCAGGCGAGCCTGATGACGCTCAACAACACTGCCAAGGCGATCACCTTTACTCTTTTCGGCTTTGCGTTCGCGCAATACCTCCCCTTGGTCCTTGCCATGATCCTGACCGGTTTTCTGGGGACGATCATCGGCAGTCGCATCCTGGACAAGGTATCCGAGGTTACTTTCCGCAGGGGGTTCAAGTTGATTTTGACGCTGATGGCGCTCGAAATGCTCAGGCAGGCGATATGGGGCTAGTGCGCTTGATCGGAACGGCTTTCAGTCACGATTTGGCCCACTCCATTACCAAGATTTAATCTGCATGCAACTGTGCGGAAACCTCGCGCGTATTACATAGACGCCAACAGCAGAAATGAACTGCGTGTAACAGAGAGGATTTTTCCAATATGTCCAACATGCTTTCTACGCCGAAGCGCAAGTGGGTCGCCGCGTCTGCAATGGCAATGATTGTCGCGGCAGGTACGCTTGGCGCCGGCTTCGTCAACACCCAGCCCGCAATTGCCCAGCAGGTGGGAACCAATGTCGGCTCGCCCCCCATGACCGGCTTTGCCGATCTGGTAGAGTCGGTTTCGCCGGCCGTCGTGTCTGTGCAGGTCAGCTCCGAGGTTCCTGTCCAGCAGGTCCAGCGTGGCCCCAACTTCCAGTTCGAATTCCCCGACCTGCCTGAAGATCATCCGCTGCGCCGCTTCTTCGAGCAGTTCGAAGAACCCTTCAATGCTCCGAACCCTGAGCGCCCCAACCGCCCGCGCGAATTCATGCAGGCCGTGGGATCTGGCTTCATCATCTCGGCGGACGGCTACATCGTGACCAACAATCACGTCGTACAGGACGCCACCGAAGTGACCGTGCTGCTTGAGGACGACAGCGAGTTGGCTGTCGACATCATCGGCACCGATCCGCGCACCGATCTGGCGCTGCTCAAGGTTCGCGAAGAGCGCAATGATCTGCCCTTCGTCGAATTTGCCACCGATGAGGCCCGTGTCGGGGACTGGGTGGTCGCCGTTGGTAACCCGTTCGGTCTTGGCGGCACGGTAACGGCTGGTATCGTTTCGGCCCGTGGCCGTGACATCAACGCCTCCTATTACGACGATTTCCTTCAGATCGATGCTGCGGTGAACCGCGGCAATTCGGGCGGCCCCTCGTTCAATACCGAAGGTCGGGTGGTTGGCGTCAACACCGCCATCTTCTCGCCCTCGGGCGGCAATGTCGGTATTGCGTTCGCCATTCCGGCCTCGCTTGCACAGAGCGTGATTTCCCAGCTCCAGGAGACGGGCTTTGTGACCCGCGGCTTCCTGGGTGTGTCGCTTCAGGACCTCAATGACGATCTGGCGGATGCGCTCGGCCTCGCCAACTCCAACGGTGCGCTGGTTACCCAGCCCATCGAAGGCGCACCGGCTGCTGCTGCCGGTGTCGAATCCGGCGACGTCATCGTCTCGGTCAACGGCGAGGGTGTAAACACGGCACGCGAGCTTTCGCGGTTGATTTCCCAGCAGTCGCCGGGCTCCGACGTCAAGCTCGGTATCATTCGCGATGGCGAGGAACTCGACATCACAGTGACCCTCGATCGTCTCGAGGAAGACGAAGAAGCCGCTCCGACGCCCCAGGCTCCGGCGGAAGAAGCCGAACCCGAAACAACAAGCTCGTCGATCGGAGTGACGGTGATCCCCAATGAAGACGGAGACGGGTTGGTGGTCGATTCCATCGAAGCCGACAGTGTGGCGGCCTCTCGCGGTCTGATGCCCGGTGACGTGATCGAGCAGGCCAATGGCGGTGCGGTGTCCTCGCCTGAGGACTTCGAAGCTGCCATCGACGCTGCCCGGAGCGAGGGCAAGTCCGCGGTCTCCCTGCGAGTGTCTCGCGACGGCGTGGTTCGCTTCGTGGGCGTCCCGCTTGAGATCGAAGAGTAAGAACCGATGGGATCGGCCCTCTGTGGGCCGGTCCCTTTTTCGGGGGCGTTCAGTGAAGATATTGCTTATCGAAGATGACCGCGAAGCGGCGTCCTACCTTATTCAGGCCCTCGATGAATGCGGCCACGTCACCCACCATGCCAGCGACGGCGAGACCGGTTTCGCCATGGCGTCGGGCATGGAATATGATGTCTTGATCATCGACCGCATGCTGCCCCGCCGCGACGGCCTTTCGATCATAGAATCCCTTCGGGCCGAGGACGACAACACACCGGTCCTTATCCTGTCGGCGCTTGGAGAGGTCGACGATCGCGTCACCGGCTTGCGCGCCGGTGGTGACGATTATCTCGTCAAACCCTACGCTTTTTCCGAACTTCTCGCCCGCATCGAGGTCATGGCGCGCCGGTCTGCTCCGAGCGAGGCAGCCACTTCATATCAGGTGGGAGATCTGACGCTGGATCGTTTGTCGCGCAAGGTCGAGCGGGCAAACGAAACCATTCTCCTCCAGCCGCGCGAATTCCGCCTGCTCGAATATCTCATGAAGAACGCCGGCCGGGTCGTGACCCGGACCATGCTGCTCGAAAATGTCTGGGACTACCACTTCGATCCCCAGACCAATGTGATCGACGTGCATATGTCGCGGCTGCGCGGCAAGGTGGATAAGGGTCATCAACGCCAGCTGCTGCAGACCGTGCGCGGCGCCGGATACATGATCCGTGACTGACACGGCCCCCCGGACTTTTCGATTGCGCTCGCTGTGGCGGACCACCACGGTCCGGCTCACGGCGATGTTCATCGCGATCTTTGTGGGCTTTGCCATCGTGCTTTTGGGGCTGATTGCCTATCAGAGCGCCATCCAGATCCAGCGCGAGCAACTGCGCGATGTCGAGCGTGAGATCGTCCAGATACGTCTTCTGGCCAACCAGTCGGGCGTGCGCGCCGTGGCCTTTGCCGTCCAGAGGCTGGCCGACAGGCCAGGGCCGGGCATCTATTATCTTGGCGATCCTACCGGCGTCATGATCGCCGGCAATGTCACGGACTTTCCAGCGGTCGTCCTTGCCGAGCCTGGGCGTTACGAGCTCAATTACGAGCGTGGCCGGGAAATCTATGGCGGGCCCGAAGACGAGGTGCAGACGAGCGGTACGGCCATCGTGGAATCGCTCGAACTGCCCAACGGCCTGCGGCTGATCATCGGTCGGGATGTGGGAGAGCGGCGCGGGTTCAATGCCATTATCCTGCGGACGTTTTTCGGGGGCGTCATCGGAATCATTTTGCTTTCGGTTCTCGCCGGCGGACTGACGGCCCGCTATGTGCTGCGCCGCATTGACGCCATTACCGGGACGTCCAACAAGATCATGTCGGGCAATCTGTCCGAGCGCGTTCCGGTAACCGGCCGCAATGACGAGTTCGATGCCGTGGCCACGAGCCTTAACGCAATGCTCGAGCGCATCGAGCGGCTTATGGTGGGCCTCAAGGAAGTGACCGACAACGTTGCCCACGACCTCAAGACCCCGCTGACCCGCCTGCGCAACAAGGCCGAGGCGGCGCTGCGCAATCCCGATCCGGAGGCGCGGCGGGTGGCGCTCGAAACCACCATCGCCGAATCCGATCAGCTTATCCGCACCTTCAACGCGCTGCTGCTTATTGCGCGGGCTGAAGCGGGCACCTCGACCGGAGCCTTCTCCGACATAGATCTCAGTGAAGTGGTCGCCGATGTGGCTGAGCTCTATACGCCGGTGGCCGAAGACGCCGGCATGACGCTGGAAACCTCCATCGCCTCGGGAATCAGACTCGATGCGAACCGCGAACTTATCGGTCAAGCCCTTGTGAACCTTGTCGAAAACGCCATAAAGTACGGTCAGAGTTCCGAAGGCGGCAGGATAGCCATTTCTGCACGACGGGAAGCGGGGAGGATCGTCATTGAAGTCGCTGACAAGGGCCCCGGCATTCCCGAGGCGGACCGCACACGGGTCTTCGAGCGTTTCGCGCGACTGGAAGCCAGTCGCACCGAGCCGGGAGCGGGGCTGGGCCTGGCGTTGGTTTCGGCCGTCGTTCGTCTGCACAGGGGCGACATTCGGTTCGAGGACAACGGTCCTGGCGCAAGAGCCGTCATTACCTTCCCCGCGCCGTAAGGCGATTTTGTCATGACCGCACTGGGGCTGCAATTGCGCGCGCTCGATGGCGCGCCCGGAAGCTCGGCGTTGCCGGACGATTTGGTTGAAGCGCTGACTCAGAGCGAGCGTGCTGCTTTCCAAAGCGTTGCAGGCACCCTGGGACCGGTTTTTTCAACCGCGCCATATCTGCGCGACCTCGCGATCCGCCATGCTCAATGGTTTGCCGGAGTTTTAGAGCTCGAGCCGGAAACCGCCTTTTCCGAATTGATTGCCGACATGACATCGGCGGGATCGTGTGAAGCCGAGAGCGAATTGGCCCAGCGCTTGCGGATCGGCAAGGCGCGCGGGGCGCTGCTCTCTGCGGTTGCCGAAATCGGTGGTGTCTGGACCGCGCGGGAAACCACGCGCTGCATGTCCGATCTTGCCGATGCCGCGCTCGAAGCGGCGCTCGATTTTCTGATGGCAGAGGCTGCGCGTGAGGGGAAGCTGGTCCAGCCGGTCGAACAGGCCCGCGCCGCCAATTCGGGTCTGGCGATCTTTGCGCTGGGCAAGCATGGCGGGCAGGAGCTGAACTACTCCTCTGACATCGACATCGTGGCATTCTACGATCCCATGGTGGCGGTGCTGCCCGACGATGCCGATCACAACAAATTCTACGTCCGGATCATCCGCCGCCTGGTCTCGATCATGCAGGACCGCACCGCCGATGGGTATGTCTTCCGCACCGATGTGCGCCTGCGCCCCGACCCCGGCTCGACCCCGGTGGCCATCTCGTTTGATGCGGCGTTGGGCTACTATGAATCGCGTGGCCAGAACTGGGAGCGGGCGGCCTGGATCAAGGCGCGGCCCTGCGCGGGCGATATCGGGGTGGGCAATCAGTTCCTAAAGGAACTGGCGCCATTCATCTGGCGCAAGCACCTCGATTTCGCCATGATCGCCGACATTCAGGCCATGAAGCGCCAGATCAACATTCACCGCAAGGTCGGTGAACAGCGCGTGCTCGGCCATAACGTCAAACTGGGGCGCGGCGGCATTCGCGAGATCGAATTTTTTGTCCAGACCCAGCAATTGATCGCCGGCGGCCGCGATCCCGACTTGCGCGTGCGACCCACCGTCAAGGCCCTGGCGGCACTGGTCGCGGGCCAATGGATCAGCGCCGCGGCGGCAGACGACCTCGAAGAAACCTATTGGTTCCTGCGGGCGGTCGAAAACCGGCTCCAGATGCTGCGCGACGAGCAGACCCATGTAATGCCGGAGACCGAAGAGGGTGTCGGCGAAATCGCACTGCTCATGGGGTGCGAAACCCGCGAGGCGTTCGAGGCCGATTATCGCGCCGCGCTGGCGCGCGTATCGGACTATTACGCCGAACTGTTTTCCGAGGGTGAAAGTCTTTCGGGCGAGTTGGGCAATCTGGTCTTTACCGGCTCTGACGATGATCCCGATACGCTCGAAACACTCGCAAATCTGGGGTTTTCCGATCCAGCAGCAGTTTCAGCCACCATCCGCAAATGGCACTATGGCGGCTATGCCGCGACCCGCGCCTCAAAGGCGCGCGAGCATTTGACCGAGCTGATTCCGGGGCTGCTCAAGACCTTCGCCGACAGCGGCAACGCCGACATCGCCTTTGCCCGGTTCAATGACTTTCTCACCCGCCTGCCGGCCGGCGTGCAGATGTTTGCGCTGCTGCGCAACCACGCTCATCTGCGCCAATTGCTGCTCGATTTCATGTCGTCTGCTCCCCGTTTGGCCGAAGCCGTGATCCACCGGGCCCATGTGGTGGACGGACTGATCGATCCGCACTTTGCCGGAGATATCGCAACCTCGGATTCGCTTGTGGCGAGTGTCGATGCGTTTCTGGCCGAGGCCCGCAGCTTTGAAGATCTCATCGACCGGGCGCGCATCATCGGCCAGGAACAGAAATTCCTTATCGCCGCCGGGCTGGTAGGAGGAGCGCTGTCCGCGCAGCAGGCCGGACGCCAGTTCACAGCGCTCGCCGAAACGCTGCTGGCGCGCCTGTTTGCCGCTGTGCGTGAAAATTTTGCGCAGCGTCACGGCACGGTCCCTGGCGCGCGGGTCGGACTGCTCGGTTTCGGCAAGATGGCCAGCCGGGAGATGACGCTGACCTCCGATCTCGACTTCATCCTGCTCTACGATGTGCCTGAAGGGACAACGGGTTCGGATGGCGGGCGCGAACTGGACGTCGCCACCTATTTCACGCGCCTTACCCAGAGGCTGGTTGCCGCCATTTCCGCGCCGACGGCCGAGGGCGTGCTTTACGAGGCCGATATGCGGCTGCGCCCGTCGGGCAATGCCGGACCGCTCGCCACGAGTCTCAAGCGCTTCCGAACCTACCAGAGCGATGAGGCCTGGACCTGGGAGCACCTGGCGCTGACTCGTGCCCGCGTGGCCATCGGTGACGTGGGGCTGGCCGAAACCGTCGATGCCGAGATCGCCCGCATCATGGCGCTGCCGCGCGACCGGTCAAAGATCGTCGGCGACGTGCTAGATATGCGGGCCTTGATGGCCAGGGAGCGCCCGCCCCGACACCCGTTCGACCTCAAATTGCACGATGGCGGACTGGTCGATCTCGAGTTCATCGCCCAGACAGCGCAATTGCTCGAAGGGGCCAAGCTCGAAGTGCCACAGGCGCCGCCGGCCAAAGTGCTGTTGCGGCTGGCCGAAACGGGCATCCTGCCGCAAGGCGAACGTCTTGCGGAAATCCATGCGACCTATGCGACGATCCTGCAATTGATGAGCGCGTGCCTCGTTGATCCGCTCAAGGACGAGGGGTGGACGCCCGCTTTTCGCGAGTTGGTGGCGCGGCGGGCCAATTATCCGGACTTTTCCAGGCTGGAAGCCGATATCGGGGCGATGCGTGCCGAGGTGGGCGAGGCGGCAGCGCAGTTCTACCAAACAATGCGGGGCTAAGCCGCCCGCGCTGCGGCGATGGGGGTCGGAAGCCGGTCCTGGGTGGGCGGTGCCATAGGCAGTGAAATTGCCACTGTGGTCCCAACCCCTTCAAGCGAGTCGATGGCCAATCGCCCGCCGCTCTGTTCGGCGACGGCGCGCGCCATCGCGATGCCGAGTCCCACGCCGTCATGATCGCGCGCGAAGGCTGCATCCGGTAGCGCGAAGGGTTGGGAAAGTCTGCTCATTTGCTCCGCGCTCATCCCGATGCCTGTATCGGTCACCTCAAGCACGACGCCATTATCCGCCGGCCAGGCGGCGACCCGGATCATGCCGCCAGCCGGTGTGAACCGCAGTGCGTTCTCGACGAGGTTGGCCAGCATGAGATCGAGGTAATGGCGGTCGGCGGAAAGCCATCCCCGGGTCCGCCGCGCCACCTCCAGCCGGATGCCTGCCTTGGCGGCGCGACCGGCAAAACGGACCGAACAGCCCGAAAGCAGATCATCGATTGCGATGGAGTCTTTTTTCAGCGTCTTGCGACCGCCTTCGAGTTCGGCAAATTCTAGGATTTCCCCAAAAGAGGTCAGCAGTTTTTCGCCGGCGCATTTGATGTCGGCGACGTAGGATTGATATTTGGCGTCGCCCAACGGCCCGAATGTCTCCAGCGCGATCATGTCGGCAAAGCCGATGATGTGGTTGAGGGGCGTGCGAATTTCGTGGGAGAGATGGGCCAGAAAGCTGGTCTTGGCGCGGCTCGATGCTTCCGCCTTGATCTTTTCCTCGTGATAGCGCCGTGCCAACAGGCGCTGTTCTTCGCGGATCGATCCCAGAAGGCGATCGGCTGCCTTGCGTTCGGTAATGTCGGTCACGATCGTAACGAAGCCGCCGGACGGGCAGGGCCGTTCGTCCAGCATCACCACCGAGCCGTCTTCCCGCACCACCTCGACAACGCGCTGACGTGCTGTATCGAGGACCGGCCTTGCGGAAATCTCGCCCGAGATCGTCTTGCTGATATCGGAATAGCATATTCCGGGCGCCGTCGCGGCCGGATCAAGCCGCAAGAGACGTGTAAAGGCGGGATTGGTGCAAACAAGCCGTCCGTCCTCGGACCAATGCGCAAGCCCGTAGGGAACGGCCTCGATGGCCGGAAGCATGGCGGTGCGCCGTCGCGATGCCTTGCGCGCTGAATGCCTGATCGCGATGATACCGAACAACAAGGCCATAAGGATCCATCCATGGCGCCAGGCGAGATCCTCCAGAATTGAGAGCTTCGGCACGAACACGGCCAGGTTTCCGCCGTTGTCGGACAAGGTTGTCGTCGCCTGCACGTAGTGGTCCGGCGAAAGCGGGAACGCCGCATCCAGTTGAGGTGCGGAGCTGAACAATACCTCCCCGGTCCTGGCCAGCACGGCAAAATGTGTGCCGTCCGAAAGGGCTGGCGGGATGGTTGGGCTGGCCGTGGAGAACTGTCCGGGTTCTATTTGGGCCGCCGCCAGGGCGGCGACCAGTTGGGCGCGTTCTTCAAGTTCTGCGTGGGAGCGGGCGATGTCGTTGCCAACGAAAAAGCCGGCCGAAGCCAGAGTGGCGACCAGGACGAGGAGCACTGGAGCGGGGAAGCTGCTGGCCGAAGCGCGCTGAAAGACGCCGCCTGCGGTGCCCCCGAATCCCTTATCGCTGACGCCGGATGACTCCGCCGAACCCATGCCCGATCAACCGCATTCCAGCGGCTGCCCCAACCAATTCCATGATGCTAAGACTTTGAATCGGTTGAATGACTCTTGTCCATAGGCATTTTTTGCCGGTGTTTGATCCGGCCAAAATTGTTGAGTCGGCAGAGTCACTTAGGGCCGAGAAAAATATTTCCGCTTTGTTAAGGATTGCGCCGCGCCGAGCATATGTCATCGAAGAGACATGCGACTCGTCCTCAAGGCTGCTATTCTGTCCGGCTTGCCTGGCCGGTTTTATCGGGTGTCGGATTCGCCGGCGCGAAATCGTCCTTATGCCGGCCAATGCTTGACGAAGCTCGGAATTGAATTTATCAAGTATTAGCTTGCTAAATTAATATCGCTATTTCCGTTCGCGCATGTGGGAAGGCGCGGGCGGTGATGCCTGTCCTCTTCCCTTCTGGTTGTCCGATGTTCCGTTGGTTTGAAAATCTGCTCAATCCCTATCCGCCCGATGCGCCCTCGCAGCCGCCAAAATCGCTATTGGCCTTCTGCCTGCACTACATGGATGGCGTAAAGCTGCCGCTGATTGCCATGGCGGTGCTCTCGACGCTCGTTGCGCTGGCCGAGATCGCCCTGTTCGGGTTTCTGGGCAATGTCATTGACTGGCTTTCAGCCGCGGACAAGGAAACATTTCTGGCCGACGAGGGCCCGATGCTGTTCTGGATGAGCCTGTTCGTGCTGCTGGTCGTGCCGACGCTGGTGCTGATCTCCAACCTGATTATCCACCAGACGCTTCTGGGCAATTTCCCCCAGAGAATCCGCTGGATGGCGCACCGCTATCTCATCCGCCAATCGATGAGCTATTTCCAGGACGAGTTTGCCGGCCGCATTGCCACCAAAGTGATGCAGACGGCGCTGGCCGTTCGCGAAACGGTGATGAAGCTGCTCGATGTCTTGAACTATGTCATCGTCTATTTCATCGGCGCCGTCGTGCTGGCGGCCATGAACAATGTCTGGCTGGCATTGCCCTTTGTCGTCTGGGTGGTCGCCTATGTCCTGCTGCTCCGCCATTACGTGCCCAAACTGGGCAAGATTTCCGAGCTTCAGGCCGACGCGCGCTCGATGATGACCGGACGGATCGTCGACAGCTACACAAACATCGCAACGGTCAAGCTGTTCTCTCATTCGAGCCGGGAGGAAACCTATGCCAAGCAAGCCATGGATGAGTTCCTCGACACCGTCCATGGTCAGATGCGCTATGTGACGATCCTCAACCAGGGCATTACCATCCTCAACGGCTTGCTGCTGTTTGCCGTCGGCTTTGTCGGCATCTGGCTCTGGCTCGATGATCTGGTAAGCGCCGGCGCCGTTGCGGCGGCCGCCGCCATCGTTTTGCGGTTCCAGGGCATGAGCCAGTGGATCATGTGGGAAATGTCGGCGCTTTTTGAGAACATCGGCACTGTGCGCGATGGCATCAATTCGCTCTCGCTGCCCTCAATCGTTGCCGACGAGCCCGATGCGCCGAGACTGGAGCGGGTGAAGGGTGACATCGTATTCAAGGACGTGGCGTTCAACTACGGCAAGAAGGGTGAAGATGCATCCTCCAAGGTCATCGAGGGCCTGAACCTGCACATCCGCGCTGGCGAAAAGATCGGCCTGGTCGGCCGCTCGGGTGCGGGCAAGTCGACCATCGTCAATCTTTTGCTGCGGTTTTACGATCGCCAGAGCGGGCACGTTTTCATCGATGGCACCGATGTCGCCACGGTGGCCCAGGATTCACTGCGCGCAAATATCGGGGTCGTGACCCAGGACACCTCGCTCCTGCACCGTTCGGTAGCCGACAACATCAAATATGGCCGTCCTGACGCCACCGATGAGGACATGATAGCCGCGGCGCGTCAGGCCGAAGCGCACGATTTCATCCTGTCGTTGGTCGACGCAAAGGGTCGCAAAGGTTACGACGCCCATGTGGGCGAGCGCGGCGTCAAGCTCTCGGGCGGCCAGCGTCAGCGCATCGCCATTGCCCGGGTACTGCTCAAGGATGCCCCGATCCTTGTGCTCGATGAAGCCACGTCTGCGCTCGACTCAGAGGTGGAGGCGGCAATTCAGGGCCAGCTCGACATGCTCATGGAAGGCAAGACGGTCATCGCCATCGCCCACCGGCTCTCGACCATCGCGGCCATGGACAGGCTTATCATCCTCGAAGAGGGCAGGGTGGTGGAACAAGGCACCCATGCCGAGCTTGTGGAAATGGGCGGCACCTATGCCCGCCTATGGGCACGCCAGTCCGGCGGGTTCATCGACGCGGATGCCGAGGAGGTCGCCGCGCAATAACGAAAGACGGGAAGGCTGGCGGCGGCAGAAGGTGATGTCTAAGATATATCTTGACATAATCTCCCGCCGGCACCATTTATCGATACATGACGCAAGAAACCCTCAGCCTTCCGGCCCGAATCTCCAAAATTTTCGAAACCTGGATCAAGCCCTTCGAGCAAAAGGGCGACATCCAGCCGCCCGACACCATCTGGGCGTTCCTGTGGTACTATGTCCGCCAGGCCAAGGCACCCTATCTTGCGGTCCTGCTGTTTACCGGCCTCACCTCGTTGTTCGAGGCGCTGTTCTTTTTCTATATGGGCCGGCTTATCGACCTGCTCGAAAGCACCGATGCAACCGGCGGTTGGGCCGGACTGATTTCCGCCCACGGCACCGAACTTGCCATCATGCTGGCCGTTGTCGTGATCGGGCGCTTTGCTGCCCCCTCGCTCCAGGCGCTGGTCGAGGAACAGACCATAGGCCGGGGATTCAACACCATGGTGCGCTGGCAGACATATGCCTACGTGTCGCGCCAGTCGATCCGCTTCTTCAACGATGATTTTGCCGGACGGCTGGTCACCAAGGTGTCTCAGGCCGCCCAATCGCTCAACGATTTCGTCTCCAGCGTCATTCAGATCGGCTGGGCGCTGACCATTTTTGCCGGCACGACTATTTTTCTGTTCGCCCAGCTCGACTGGCGCATGGCGGCACTGGTCGTGATCTGGATCGCGGCGATTCTCTTGATGGCCCGTTATTATGTGCCTCGCATGCGCGCCCGCGCCGCCGAAAATGCCGAAAACGCCTCGGTGCTCAACGGCCGCATCACCGACAGCTTTGCCAACGTTCAGACCTTGCGCCTGTTCGGAAATGCCGAGGACAACGATACCTACGTCAAAAGGGGTTTTGAGCGCTTCCTCGATTCCGCGACGCGGCTGGCCCGTCTCGTCACGGGCATGCGGGCCTCGATGGGCCTTCTCAGCACCGTGATGATCATGGCTTTCGGCTGGCTGGCCATCCAGCTCTGGACGACGAACGCCATCACCGTGGGCGCTATCGCCTTCACGCTCAGCCTTGTGCTACGCCTCAACATGATGCAGGGGCGCCTCATGGGGCAGCTCAACGGCATGATGCGCCATTTCGGCGTAGCCCAGAATGCGATGGAAACCATCGCCCAGCCCCTCGAATTGACCGACGCGCCCGATGCTAAGCCGCTCAAGGTCACCGGGGCTGGGATCAAATTCGAAAATGTCAGATTTCACTACGGCCGCGACAAGGGCATCATCGAGGGCGTCGATCTCGATGTTCGCCCCGGCGAAAAGATTGGGCTGGTCGGCCATTCGGGCGCCGGCAAATCCACGCTCGTCAATCTGCTGCTGCGCTTTTACGACCTCGAGAGCGGCCGCATCCTGATCGATGGGCAGGATATTTCCACCGTTACCCAGGAATCGCTGCGCGCCAATATCGGGGTTGTGACCCAGGACACGGCCCTGCTGCACCGTTCAGTCAAGGCCAATATCCTGTTCGGCAAGACCGGCGCGAGCGAAGAGGAAATGGTTGCCGCTGCAAAAAGCGCCGAGGCCCATGAGTTCATCATGGACTTAAAGGACAGCCGTGGCCGCGCGGACTATAACGCGCAGGTAGGCGAGCGCGGGGTCAAGCTTTCCGGCGGTCAGCGCCAGCGCGTTGCCATCGCCCGTGTGCTGCTCAAGAACGCCCCCATCCTTGTGCTCGACGAAGCAACATCCGCGCTCGATAGCGAGGTGGAGGCGGCCATTCAGAGCCAGCTCGACAAGCTTATGGACGGCAAGACGGTGATCGCCATAGCCCATCGCCTCTCGACCATTGCCGCCATGGACCGGCTGGTCATCCTCGATCATGGCCGCATCGTCGAGGAGGGCACCCATGATGCGCTTCTGGCGCGGGGTGGTCACTATGCCCGGCTCTGGGAGCGTCAGTCCGGCGGCTTCCTCGATCTCAGGGACGAGGCGGCTGAGTGATTAGAGCCTGTCATGTTGAAATGGAAACACCTGTGCCCCGACGCCCGAACGGGCTTATGAGATGGCCGGCATCGCATGCGCCCGCTCGAACCCCGGATGCATCCGGTGGACGACAACACAGGTGCTTCCATTTCAACATGACAGGCTCTAAAGCCAGCGGCGAGTCTTTGTCAGAAACGTTTCGTAATCCGTCCCGAACTTACCCGTGAGATAGGCCTCTTCGCGCCGAACCACCACGCGATCGAGGACGAACCACAAGACCGGCAGCGCGATAAGGGTCCATTCCAGCGCAAAGAGAAGACCGATGCCGGTAAAACTCAGCAGGAAGCCGACATACATCGGATTGCGCGTGAACCTGTAGGGGCCATGCGCAACGATGGTCGTTGTGGGTTTGAAAGGTTCCGGATTGGTCCCTGCGGCTTTGAACAGCCTGAACGCCCAGATATCGAGCGTGAGCCCTGCGACAAGCAGCATCCCGCCCACCAGCGTTTGCAGCGAAAACAGCGCCGGAGGGGCCAGAAACCGGATCGGCACCACAAATTCCAAAACCGTCGCCAGCACCAGAAATCCGACCGGATAGGTCGGAGGCAGATGCGGCAGGCCGGGATTGTCCCGATCGATATCGTTCATAATGGCCTCCTGGGCGCAATTGGAGATTTCCATTTCATCTCGACATTGAACTAAAGTAGAAGGCGAGACCACACCTGCAAAGCATCCCAGAGCGTTAGGAGGAGAGACGCCATGGCCGAACGACGCGCCGCACTCCAAGAGGTAATCGATTACAAGGCGCTCGATCTCGGCGGCCGCTTTTCCCTTTCTGCACCGGAGCGAGGCTGGTCGGGGGAGATAACGCTTCCCGGCGACGTTCATACGGCCCTGCTCGAAGCCGGCGAAATTCCCGACCCCTATTTTGGCCAGAATGAAGACGCGGTTGCTTGGGTCTATAAGACCCCCTGGACCATCGAGCGGCGCTTTGATGTGCCCGCAGACATGGCACAAGGCTATCTGACGCTCACCCTCTCCGAGGTCGATTGCATTGCAACGGTGTTTCTCAACGGAGAGGCGATCGCGCAAACCCAGAACCAGTTCATCCGCTACGATCTCGACGTAACGGGCAAGATAAGGGCAGGGGAAAATACCCTCACCATCGCCTTCGCCGTGGTGCCCGACGTCGCGAAAGCCCGTGCCGATGCCCACCCCTTTCCCATCCCCTACGCCGCTATGAACCAGAAGGTCGCGCACCTCAATTTCGTACGCAAGACCGCCTGTCACGCGGGATGGGACTGGGGCATCTGCCTGATGCCTGTTGGCGTCTATGGCCGTATTGAATTGCGCCGATCCGCATTGGCGCGCGCCGAAAGCGTCCAGGTCGAACAGCATCACCATAAGGGCAGGGTGAATCTGGTTCTCAGGACCAGAGTCCACACCTTTGATTCTGGTACAGTTTCCCTGACCCACACGATTGACGGCCAGACCCTCGGCGGCAACACCGCCGTGGACAAGGGTGAGAACCTCATCGAACACAGGGTAACCATCGACAGCCCCAAGCTCTGGTGGCCCGCAGGGCAGGGCGACCAGCCGCTCTATGATCTGGTCACCGACCTCGACGGTGAAACAGCCACCCGAAAGATCGGCCTTCGCAAGCTCGAATGGATCGTGGAGGCCGACGAGATCGATCACAGCTTCAAATGCCGCATCAATGGCCGCGACATCACCATGATGGGCGCCAACTGGATACCGGCCGACGCAATCCCCTCGCGCATCACGCCCGAAGTGGTCGAAGACCTGCTGAAAAGCGCCAGAGCCGCCAACTATAACATGCTGCGTGTTTGGGGTGGGGGGCAGTACGAGCCGGACTGGTTCTACGATCTGTGCGACCAGATGGGACTGCTCATCTGGCATGACTTCATGTTTTCGTGCATGCCCTATCCGTCCGACCGCGCATTTCTTGCGGACGTGCAAGCCGAAATCACCCAGCAGGTCCGCCGCCTTTCTCATCACGCCTCGATTGCCCTTTGGTGCGGCGATAACGAGGTGATCGGCTCGCTTAACTGGTATCCCGAAACAAAAGCCAATCGCGACCGGCACCTTGCCAATTACGACAGGCTTTCCAAACTGCTCGCCGAGATCGTCGAGGACGAGGACCCCCAGCGCCGCTTCTGGCCGTCCTCGCCCTCACTGGGCTACCTGGATTTCGCCGACGGCTGGCATATCGATACGCGCGGCGACATGCATTTCTGGGATGTATGGCACTCGGCAAAACCCTTCGAACACTACCGCACGGTGCAGCCGCGCTTTGCCTCCGAATTCGGATTCCAGTCATTCACCTCGATGAATGTCATCGAGAGCTTCACCCAAGCCTCCGATCGCAATCCCTCCTCGCCGGTGATGGAAACCCACCAGCGTAACGATGGCGGCAATGCCCGCATTCTTGAAACCATGTGCCGCTATTTCCGCTTCCCCAAGGGGTTCGAGGAGATGGTGTTCCTCTCGCAGGTTCAGCAGGGGCTGGCCATCAAGACGGCCATCGAATTCTGGCGCTCCACCAAGCCGCGCTGCATGGGCATGCTGTACTGGCAGATCAACGACATCTGGCCGGTGGCGAGTTGGTCCAGCCTTGATTACGGCGGCCAGTGGAAGCTGCTGCACTACCTCGCCAGGCGCTTTTTTGCGCCCATCAGCATCGTCGCTATCCCCGATGACAATGGCATTGTCATCAAGGGCATGAACGACGGGCCGACACCTGCGGAGATTACGCTCGATATGATCGCAGTGGATATGGAAGGTGTCGTCAAACCCTTGCACGGACTCGATGTTTCGCTCGGACTTGAATCTGCATCTGAACTGGCTCGCGTATCACGCGAGGCATTGGCGGACGGACAGTTTCTGATGCTCGAATGGCGCGATCGCAACGGCGCGCTGATCGGCAGAAACGACTTCTTTCCGCGCGCCCATAAATACTACGATCTGCCCGCAGCAACGGTCAGCGCGCGCTGGGCGCAAGGCGTGAACGGTCCCGAACTCACCCTGCAATCGGATGCGTGTGCCTTCTTTGTCACGGCTCAGGTCGAACCTATGGGATATTTCTCGGACAACTGTTTCACCCTCTTGCCCGGTCGTCCGGTAACCCTTAGCTTCTCGCCTCGCAGGGGTGCGGCGCCGGGCCTGGACGATCTCCAAAATTCATTGCGGATCAGCCATTTGGCGGAAACATATTGAGCAGACGGAGATCACGGGATGAAGCGTTCCCGCGTCAATGAAATCATTTCTGAAGCGGACGAATTCATCCGCTCTTTCGGCTATATCCTGCCCCCCTTCGCCTATTGGACGCCGTCCGAAATGAAGGACAAGCAGGACCAGATCGACAACATCCTGCGGTCGGGCCTGGGCTGGGACGTGACCGATTACGGGCAGGGCGATTTCGACGGGTTGGGCCTGTTCCTGTTCACCGTGCGCAATGGCGATGCGGCCGATCTCGGCAAGGGGCGGGGCATGCTGTATGCGGAAAAGATCATGATCTCGCGTCACGACCAAATCTCGCCCATGCACCGTCACACCATCAAGGCCGAAGACATCATCAATCGCGGCGGCGCCACCCTGGCGCTTCAGCTCTACAATGACGACGGAACCGGCGAGGGCATCGACACCTCGGGGGAAGTCGAAGTGTTTACTGACGGGATTCGCCGTGTTCTGCCCGCCGGCGGGATTCTCGAATTGTCGCCCGGCGAAAGCGTCACCCTGTTGCCGGGCAACTGGCACAAGTTCTGGGGCGAAGGCGGCGACGTGCTGATCGGTGAGGTTTCCACAGTCAACGACGATCGCACCGACAACACGTTCCTCGATCCCATCGGGCGGTTCTCCGAGATCGAGGAAGACGTCGACCCCATCCACCTGTTGGTGTCGGACTATGAAAAATGGTTTGGGGTCGGGGGCAACTCGGGCTACTGACGCCATCGTGATAGTGGAGCGGCGGAACAAGAAATGTCTCGTACGATTGGCAAAGTGTGCCAATCAACGAGGAGTCAACAATGTTCCGCCAAGTTCTTGCCGGCCTTGCCTGCGCGACAGCGCTTACCGCACCCGCCATTGCCCAGACCTTTGAAACCGAAGCAGGTTCGGTAACGCTTGCTCCGGTTGTCGAGGGGCTGCAATCGCCTTGGGGCATGGTGTTCCTGCCCGATGACAGCATGCTGGTGACCGAACGGTCTGGCAATTTGCGGCACGTCACGGCGGACGGATCGATTTCCGACCCGATTGGCGGCACACCCGAGGTGGTCTTTGAGGGGCAGGGTGGTCTGCTCGATGTAGCGCTCGATCCCGAATTTGAAACCAATCGCTATGTCTATGTGAGTTATGCCGAACCCGGTGATGAGGCGGGGACGAATTCAACAGCCGTGGCCCGTGGCGTTCTGAACGACGACATGACCCAGTTGTCCGATGTTGAAGTCATCTTCTCCCAGCGGCCCAAGCTGCCCTCGACGCTGCATTTCGGCTCGCGCCTGGCGTTTGACGAGGATGGCTATCTGTTCATCACCACCGGTGAACGGTCCGACGCCGAGTTCCGCGTCCAGGCGCAGGATCTCGATTCCCATCTCGGCAAGGTCATCCGCATCCTGCCCGACGGATCGGTGCCCGAGGACAACCCCTTTGTCGATACCGAAGGCGCGTTGCCTGAAATCTGGAGCTATGGCCATCGCAACATGCAGGGTGCCGACATGCACCCCGAGACCGACCAGCTTTGGGTGGCAGAGCATGGACCGCGCGGTGGCGACGAACTCAACAAGATCGTGCCCGGTGGAAACTACGGCTGGCCCCTGCTGACCGAAGGCACCGAATATTCCGGCGACCCCATCAATCCGCCCGAAGATCTGCCCGATGACCTGGTGGAAGCCGAGCGGACCTGGGTGCCATCGCCGGCACCGTCGGGGCTTGCGTTCTATACCGGCGAATTGTTTCCCCAATGGCAGGGTGATGCCTTCATGGGCGCTCTGGCCGGCACGGATCTGATCCGCATCGACCTCGAAGGCGAGGATGTCGTGGGTGATGAATTCCTGTTCGGCGACGATTTTCCCCATCGCATCCGCGATGTGACCCAGGGTGACGACGGTGCACTCTATCTCATCACCGACGCAGATCCGGGGCAGATTCTGCGGTTGAGCCCGGCGCAGTGATGCGATAATCAGGCCAGGCATCGGGGGAACCGATGCCCGGGCCCTGCCAGGCGCCCGGAGCGGGATCGAACTCGCACAGGGTGAGAGGCACCCTTGCTGGTCCCGTGCATTTTGGGGACCAATCATGTTCACCAGAACCCTGCTCGCGGCAGCGCTTTATGGCGCTGCCTCCATTTCGTCCGCGCCGGCTCAGGAGTTCACCTTCCGGCTGCACCAATTCCTGCCCATGACCGACAGCGTGCCGCGCGAAGGACTGATCCCCTGGGCCGAGACCATAGAAGATCAATCGGAGGGGAGGATAAAAATCGAATATTATCCCTCGATGATCCTTGGCGGCGCACCTCCCAACCTGTTCGATCAGGCCCAGGATGGTGTGGTCGATCTGATCTGGACGGTGCTCGGCTACACGCCGGGGCGCTTTCCCAAGTCAGAAGTGTTCGAGATGCCGTTCCTCGTGACAAACGCCGAGGATACCTCGCGTGCTTTCCAGCGTTATGTCGAAGAAAACGCCATGGACGAGTTCGCCGACGTCAAGCTGATCGCCGTGCATACCCACGGACCCGGCGTTTTCCATTCGTCCAGTCCAATCGAAACGCTCGACGATCTCGCCGGGCTGAAGGTGCGTGGGGGATCTCGGGTCATTTCCGCCATGCTGACCGATCTGGGCGCCGAGGCCATCGGCATGCCCGTCCCGCAGGTGCCTGAAAGTCTGTCGCGCGGCGTGATCGATGCCGCGACCATTCCCTGGCAGGTAACGATGGCGTTGCGCACCAGCGAGATCGTTTCCCATCACACCGAGTTCTCAGGCAATCAAGGGCTTTATACGCAGACTTTTGCCTTCGTCATGAACCGCGACAGCTACGAGAGCCTTCCAGACGACCTCAAGGCCGTGATTGATGCCAATACCGGCGTGGAGTGGGCCGGGCGGTTCGGTGCGGCCAATGATGCCGACGATATCGTGGCTCGCAATGAGGCGCTGGGGCGTGGCAATGCCATCGTTACGCTTGACGCCGAGGAGACCGCGCGCTGGCGGGCTGCAGCGCAGGTGACCATAGACAACTGGTTTGCCGAGACCGCCGCAAACGGTATCGACGGCGAAGCGCTGTATGGGCGGGCGCTTGAGTTGGTGGCCGAAGAGACGCGATAGAGCCTTTCCACAATAGGTGGGAACCACCTGTTCGTTTGGAAACGCGACAATTCGGGGCTTTTGCTTTGGAGCCAATGTGGCGGTGGCGCGTTGTCGTGCTATAGGCTGACGGCGCGCCGCCGGCACAATCCATTTTGATTTGATCGATAACGAGGTTTCCACCCCGTGCCCAAACTTTCCGACAAGCCGCTCCTTGAGGTGCGGACTGCCAAGATTCGCGATATTCCAGCCATCATCAAGCTGACCCAGAGGGTTTACCCCGAAGAAGGCCCATATCTTCCCGGCACGATCCGTGGGCAGATCAATGCCTTTCCCGAGGGCCAGTTCGTTGCGGTCTATGACGGGCAGATCGTGGGTTATGCCGCCACGCTGCAATTGGCCGAAAAGCAGATATTCAAGCAGCACACCTGGGAAAACATCACCGGTGCCGGTTATGGCTCGCTTCACAACGCCAAGGGCGAATGGCTCTATGGTGTGGAAGTCTGCGTCGATCCGGGCCGCCAGCGCAACCGCATCGGACGCAGGCTGTACGAAGCCCGCCAGCGCCTGTGCGAAGAGCTTTGGCTCAAGGGTATTGCTTTCGGTGGGCGCCTGCCGGGCTATCGCCGCAACAAGAAGGATTATCCGCGCGCCAGCCAGTATTTCCAGGCCGTGGTGGATCGCGAAGTGCGCGATCCTGTGGCCAGCTTTCAGATGAAGCTCGGCTTTGAGCCCGAATTGCTGTTGCGCAATTATCATCCCGACGACAAGGCGTCGGGTGGCCATGCGGCACTCATGGTGTGGCGCAACCCGCGTTACGACGAGGAGGACGAAGCCCGTCCGGCGCACAAGCGCAGCCGCGAAACGGTGCGCGTGACCACCGTGCAGCTCGAGGCGCGGCGGTTTGCCGACGCGGACGCGTTTTTCACGCACATGGAGTATTTCGCCGACGTGGCGGCCGACTATGGGTCGGACTTCGTGGTGTTTCCCGAACTGTTCACGCTGATGCTTCTGTCGAGCGAACCAGAACAGCCACCCCATGAAGCGATCCTGCGGCTGACCGAATACACCCCCCAATTCATCGAGCGCATGCAGCAAATGGCGCTCAAATACAACATCAACATCATCGGTGGCTCTCACCCCACGATCACCGAGGATGAGGATATCCAGAACGTCTGCTATGTCTTTTTGCGCGACGGCACGGTCCACGCCCAGGAAAAGATGCACCCCACACCCGACGAACGCGATTACTGGGGGATCGTTGGTGGCGACTCCGTGGACGTGATCGACACCGATTGCGGGCCGGTCGGGGTGATGATCTGTTACGACAGCGAGTTTCCCGAAGTGGCCCGGCGTCTGGCCGATCAGGGCGCCCGCATCATGTTCGTGCCCTATTGCACCGACACGCGGCAGGGTCATTTGCGCGTCAAATATTGCTGCCAGGCCCGCACCATCGAGAACCAGTGCTATGTCGTGACCTCGGGGATCACCGGCAACCTGGCCAATGTCGACAATCTCGACATCAACTATGCCCACTCCTCCATCTTTACCCCCTCGGACATGCCCTTCGCCCGCGACGGGATCGCCGCCGAAGCGAGCGAGAATGTCGAGATGGTGGTTGTGGCTGACCTCAATGTTTCGACCCTGCAATGGGCCCGCTCGCAAGGTGCCGTCAGAAACCTCCGCGACCGCCGCTTCGATCTCTACCGCATCCGCTGGAAGGATGGTGGATAAGGCAAGGCTTATTTAGGTTGAGCCCATCCTTTGGCTTACCTGGGATGGGGTGAGGGGGCCTTTCTTTTCACGCATGCCAAAACCTCCGACGGCGATGTCGCCTCGGGCCATGATCGCCATTCGAGCTTAGCTCTCATGGCCTTCTCACCTCCAATCGCGCCACCGGCACGATTGGCCGAAGGATGGATCGAAGAACGGCATGGGGCGATGAACGCTCCGCATGTTTAGTTAGTATATGAAGCGATCATCGCCCCACGCGCCCAGGGTTTTTGGCTTAGTCGCCCTTCAGAAGGCTAGGGTCAATCCCCTCCGGGTTTCCCCGGTACGACGGCGTTAGCAAAATCGCGCCAGCCTCGAAACCGAGATCAGGCGGCCGGTTCACGCCGTCCGGCGCTTGTGACGTTTGGGCCTTCCCTGCGGCGACCCGCAAGGAACCCGGACCAAACCCGCCCAAACGTTCGTTGCGCTTGCGTCCATATGCGCGGGTTCGTGAGAGGGAGTATGGGGGAGGTCACGGAAGCGGGGATAAGTCTTTTGCGGTTGGGAGTGTAGCGACGCATCATGATGGATTCCGAGGGGCCTTCGGCCATAGGCCTCAAGGCGTTCAGGCGCTGCCAAAGCTCCACCGGAGCTTTGGCTTCGGCCAAGGCCGAACCGCTTCTCACTCCCGGAATGACAATGGGGAGTGGGATGAGTGGTGGTGAAGGAGCCGAGAGGGTATCCCGGATCGCCGTAGCGCCAATCCTAATCCACGTTGAACATCCATTTGACGCCCCAGCGGTCATAGAGCATGCCGAAGCGCTTGGCCCAGAAGGTTTCCTCGAGCTCCATTTCCACGGTGCCGCCATCCTTGAGTGCGGCGAACATGCGGTCGGCATCCTCGACGGTTTCGGGGTGGACCGAGAGATAAACGCCTGAAAAGGAATTGGCCTGCGCCATGGGGGCATCGGAAGCAAAGAGCCTGCCGTCGCTCCAGGTGAGAGCCGCATGCATGATCTGGTTCTGCATCTCGGCGGGGACATGCTCGGCCGAAGGGGTGTCCTTGTGCGCGGTCATTTCCAGCTCACCGCCAAGCACGGACTGGTAGAAGGTCATCGCGTCCCGGCAATCGCCGGCGAAGTTGAGATACGGTGTGATCTTCATGTGGAGCCTCCTCGGGCCGGATCAGAAAAAGACGTTCATTTTCAACATCTAACGCAAAAGACCGGATTCAGATTATGATACATCTGAATCCGGTCTTCAGCCAATTGAATCTGTTTATCAATCGGCTTGGGCGGCAAGGAAGCGATCAATCAACGGCAGCAGCAGGTCGGTCTTGAACACGATGTCGTAATGGGTCGCGGCCGGGATCACCGCGAATTGACGTGCCGTATCGAGCTCTGGCCCCATCGGTCCGGTCGAGGACTGGCCGCCGAGCAGTTGGTAGGTTTCAAGAGCCTTGTCGAACTGGACCAGATCGGTGTCCCCGATGATCATAAGAACCGGCACCGGGATAGAGGCGACCTGATCGTCGGTCCAGCCGAGCTCTCCCGAAACCATCGCGTCACGGATCTTTTCGACAAATCCGGCGAACCGCTCGGGCTGGGGCGCAACAGCTTCATAGGCCGCAAGCATCGGGGTGCCTTCCATCATCTCCGCTGTCATGTGGGGCCAGCCGGCGCGTACCGAATCCCAGATCGCGTCCGCCTGGTGGGAGGCCGAAATGATAACAAGGCTCTTGACCAGTTCAGGATGCAGGGCCCCTACGCCCATTGCGGTACCGCCGCCCATGGAAAAGCCCACAATATCGATCGGCCCCAGATCCATCTGCTCGATGAAACCGGAAACGTCCTCCGCGAACTGCTGCATGGACAAGGGACGGTCGAGATCGACAGTGCGGCCGTGGCCTTCGAGTTCGATCGCATAGACCTTGCGATCTTCAGCAAGCGCGGAAAGGATGGGTCCCCAGGCCTCGATGGTCATCAGTCCGCCATGGATGAGCAGAAGCGGTTCGCCCTCGCCATGGACCTGATAGTACATGTTCAGCCCGTCGATATTGACCGTTCCGTCTTCGGAAGGGACGGGCACCTCGGTGCTGAGCTGGATGGGGTCGAACGTCTCTGCCATGGTGGCCTCCTGGGCGTTGGCAGGGAAAGAAACGAGCGTCGCAAGAGCGATCGCTGCAAATGTGGTCTTGATCAACATGGTGTCCTCCTGGGGTATGATGCCCATAGGACGGACGGTCATTTTGCTTCCCGACAAAAAGAGCAAAAAAATTATGCGCCGGAGGGAGAGCCGCCCAGTTTGTCGAGGTGGGCCCGGATATGGACGGCCTCCGCAGTGGTGTTGGCGTGGGCAATGGCAATATCGAAGGCGATGCGCGCTTCCTCGATGCGGCCGAGGTCTTTCAGCAGACCGCCGCGCAATCCGTGGAAATAGAAATAGCCGCCCAGCGCATCGGCCAGCGGCTCGATGAGATCGAGCGCCGCTTGCGGCCCTTCGATCTTGGATACTGCGACGGCACGATTGAGCGTCACGACGGGCGAAGGTTGCAGGCTCTCGAGCACCCGGTAGAGCAATTCGATCTCGGTCCAGTCGGTGTCGGCCGGTGTTTCCGCATGGGCGTGCAGCGCCGCGATGGCGGCCTGGACCTGGAACACGCCCGGCCGGCGGTGCCGCATCGCTTTGTCGATCAGGGCAAGGCCTTCGTCGATCATGCGCCGATCCCAGAGCGTGCGGTCCTGATCGTCGAGCAGGATGATGTTTCCATCCTTGTCGAACCGTGCCGCGTCGCGCGATTGCTGGATCAGCAACAAGGCCAGAAGGCCCATCAGTTCCGGTTCGGTCGGAAACAGCCCGAGCAACAGCCGGGCCAGCCGGATCGCCTCCTGTGCGAACGTGTTGCGGGTTTCCGACCGCTCGCCGGCTGAGGTGTAGCCCTCGTTGAATACAAGATAGACCATGGCTGCGACCGCTCCCACCCGCTCGGCGCGGTCGGCGGCATCGGGCGTTTCAAAGCTCGCACCCGATTTCGCGATACGGGCCTTGGCGCGGGTTATGCGCTGCTCCATGGCGGCGTCCGAAACCAGAAAGGCGCGGGCGATCTGCTTGACCGTCAGCCCCGAAACGATGCGCAGGGCCAGAGCGATCTGCTGGGTGGCCGGCACGTCGGGATGGCAACATACGAACAACAGCCGCAGGATATCGTCGCGATAGTGCGAATCGTCGATCCGTTCGGCGATATCGCTTTCGGCATCGGAGGTATCGGAAATCTTGTCTTCTTCGGGCAGGGCGGTGAAGCGCGCGCGGCGGCGCACACTGTCGATGCCGGAATTGCGGCCCACAAGGATCAGCCAGGCGGCCGGATCGCGCGGTGGCCCGTTCTTCGGCCAGGATTTCAGTGCGCGCAGACAGGCCTCCTGGAAGGCTTCCTCGGCCATATCGAGGTCGCGAAAATACCTGTACAGCGCGGCAACCGCCCGAGGGCGGGCGCCGGCCAGCGTCAGGCCAATCCAGTCGGCATCTTTGTCGTTCACTTTGCTTGCGCTCCGGGAAAATAATCGCGGACCGGGCGGATCTCATAGGACCCCATGCCGGGATTGGCCTCGGCCAGATCGCGCACGACTTGCACGACCTCCTCGAGGCTCTCCGCATCGATGACATAAAAACCGAGGAACTGTTCCTTGGTTTCGGCGAAAGGTCCGTCCAGCACCATGGGTTCTCCGGCTGTCTTGCGCAGGGTCGTGGCCGCGGTGGTTGGCATCAGCCGGGCCACCGGTCCCATCTTGCCCGCTTCGACCAGCGGCTTCTGGACGGCGAGAAGATCGGCCATGATCTTGTCGTCGTGTTCTTTCGACCAGCCGCCCACGGCGGCTTCGTCGTTGTAGCAAAGGATTGCGTAGAGCATGGCCAAACTCCTTGTATGGCGAGGACGCACCCGGTTTGCCGTTCCCGACAGCGCGGGTGAAATTTTCTGTATGTTAAAGGGAAGGGCAGAGTGCATCGGGTTGCTGCCGAAAGCCAGAGCGGGTGTGCAACTCAAAGAGGTAGTGCTGCATTAGAGTGTAAGCAGGTCTTTTGGAGATATTGCCATGACGCTGACGCGCAGCGAGATCGAGCGGGTGCTCGGCCCCATCGATGAACATCTGGCCGCCGAGATCGCGGCGACCGAAGCCACCGAGGTTGATTTGACCAAGGCGTTGGCGTGGCTGGACGCCGATGAAGCGCGGGTCAATGAGGGCGATCATTTGCCGACGGGCAAGGTGGCCGAACTGATCGGCATTCTGGAAACGGCAGATGACGAAGATGGGTATTCCCTTCCGTCCCGACAGTCGGAAGACTGGGCGCAGTAAGAGGACCAAGGGACTGGACAACACCCATAAATTTTAGTGAGGTAGAATCCTTTCCCCGCGCCTCGGCGCGTCACTATTATTTGTTTGAGCGGGGCCATGTCGGCAAAGTTCAAGTCGTTTATCACCGATCTTCTTGCGCAAATCGACATCGAAGTAGGCGGCTCACGACCTTGGGACATCCAGGTTCATGACGACCGGCTGTTCAGTCGCGTGATGACCCAGGGGACACTGGGGCTGGGTGAGGCCTATATGGATGGCTGGTGGGACAGCGAGGCAGTCGACCAGTTCTTGTACCGGTGCCTGACCGGGCAATTGCAGAATCGGGTCAAATTCGATCCGGCTCTGGCGCTTTTGACCATCAAGGGCATGGTCCTCAATCCACAGCGGCTGCACGTGCGCGAGGTCGGCGAAAAGCACTACGACATCGGTAATGACCTCTACAGGCGCATGCTCGACCCGCGCATGATCTATTCCTGCGGCTATTGGCGTGAAGCCGAAACGCTCGACGCCGCCCAGGAAGCCAAGCTCGATCTGATCTGCCGCAAGATCGGTCTGAAAGAGGGTATGCGCATCCTCGATATCGGTTCGGGCTGGGGTGGTCTGCTCAAATTCGCCGCTGAGCGTTATGGTGTCTCGGGGTTGGGCATCACGGTTTCCAGGGAGCAGATGACCTATGCCAACGACACCCGTGGCGATCTGCCGATCGAAACAAAGCTCATGGACTACATGGACCTCGAGGGCCAGTTCGACAGGATTGTGTCGGTCGGCATGTTCGAACATGTGGGGTACAAGAACTACCGGCCATATTTCTCCAAGGTCAGCGAGTTGCTGCCTGACGATGGGCTCTTCCTGCTCCACACTATCGGCGGGAGTTTGACTCGCCGCGCCGGCGAGCCATGGCTGGAAAAATATATATTCCCCCACGGCATGCTCCCATCGCCCAAACAGGTAACGACTGCCGTGGAAGGCAGGCTGGTCATGGAGGACTGGCACAATTTCGGTGCCGATTACGATCCGACGCTCATGGCGTGGTATAAGAATTTCGAAGCCGCATGGCCCGAGCTTTCCGAGGCCTATGGCGAACGCTTCCATCGCATGTGGCGCTATTACCTTTTGAGCTGCGCCGCCATCTTCCGGGCCCGCTGGGTGCATCTGTGGCAGGTGGTCTATTCAAAGGACGGACTGCAGGGTGGGTATTTGTCGGTGCGCTAGAGCGCATCCAGCAAAAGTGGAAACGGTTTTGCGGTTCGGACGCGCGACAAAACAAGGACTCAGATCAAGTCTGCGATTCGAAGAAAAGCGGATTTGATCTAAACCCCGGCACCAATAAGGGGCGCGAGAAACACCAGCGTGATCGGGACGGTCACCACCCCCAATACCGTCTGGAAGGCGATGATGCCTGCCATAAGCGGCGCATCGCCGCCCAATTGCCGCGCCATGACATAGGCCGACGACGCGGTGGGAAGGCACTGGATCAGCAGCACCACCAATGCTGCCGGACCCGTGAGCCCGACCGCCAGGCAGATCGCCACAGTGATTGCCGGAATGAGCAGGAAACGCGCGGCGGTGGCGACAAGCGCTGGCCGGATGCCGCGCCCCAGCGCCTCCCAATTGAGCGCCGCCCCGACGCACAACAGGCCGATCGGCAGGGCCGCTTGCCCCATGGCCTGCATGAAGCCTTCGAGGCCGGCCGGCAAAGCGATGCCGGTTAACCGCAGAAGGACCCCCGCCACACACCCCAGGATCAGCGGGTTGAGGGCTATGGATTTGACCACGCTCAACGCGGAGGGCTGGCGATCGCCGTAACGGGCAAAGACCAGTGAACACACGATGTTGACCGTAGGAACCAGGATGGCATTGACCACGGCGGCCAGCGCCGCGCCGGGCACGCCAAGCAACCCGACGGCGGCGGTGACCCCGACATAATTGTTGAAGCGGATGCCGCCCTGAACGGCCGAAGTGAGGGCCGGGCCGTCGAACCGCGTTACCCTGTTGGCCGCCAGAAGCACCAATGTTCCGATCACCGCCGGGCCGATAAGCCCCGCAGCGATCAGCCCGATGGGGGCGTTGGAAAGGTCGGCTTTGTAGAGACCATGGGCGAAAAGGAGCGGAAGGAGGACGAAATAGGCTAACCGCTCGGCTTGCGGCCAGAACCCCTCGCCCAGAAAGCCGAAACGCTTGAGCAGATGGCCCAGCGTGATGATCAGCGCAATGGGCAGCAGGGCGGAAAAGATAAGGGCAAGCATGGAGGGCCGGACGCTGATGGATACCCCTCTACTAGCCCTCTCAAACCGATTGGCCAAGCTCTGGCTGTTCGATCAGGATTTGCCGCGCCGGGCAATCCTATGCTCATGGTCAACTGTTTACTGGCAGGCTTTTTTGCACCTCACACAAATTTTGACAGCCCAGCCCTCGCACCTCCATCGTCATTGAGCGATAATAGGACAATTCAGAAACCGGGAGATAAACAATGCGCCTGACCGCAACGGCACTGGCCATTTCTGCTGCACTGACCGTGCCGGCCCTCGCTCAATCCGAAATCACGCCATTGGTCGACGCCAACTGGCTGATCGAGAATGCAGGGGCTGACAATGTGGTCATCCTCGACATTCGCGACAATATCGAAAGCACCGATCTGGGCGAATTGCCCTACGTCGCCAATTCCGTCGTCGCTCCTTACGGATCGGCCGGTTGGCGCACCGAGGTGCAGGGCGTGCCGGGCCAGATTCCGCCCGTCGAACAGGTGGCCGAACTGATCGGTTCGCTCGGGATCGACAATGACGATCACGTGGTGATCCTGCCCTGGGGCACCGATTCTTCGGAAATCGGTGGTGCCACCCGGGTCTATTGGACGTTCAAATATCTCGGCCATGACGAGGTTTCGATCCTTGATGGCGGCTGGCGCCAGTTCGATGCGGCCGGCGGCGAACGCGTGGCCGAACTCGCAGCGCCCCAAGCGGCTGAATTCACCGCTGAAGTGCGTCCCGAACTGATTGCCACCACCGATGACGTTCTTGAAGCGCTCGAAAACGGCACGGCTCTGGTCGATGGCCGTCCTGTGGAACAGCATTTGGGCCAGTCCAAGAGCCCCGTCGTTGCGACGGCCGGCACGATCCCTGGCTCCGTGAACATTCCGCATTCTGAATTCTACAGTTCGGAATATGCCCGCTTTGCCCAGCCCGATACCGTGGCTGCGCTCCTCGAAGCGGTGAATGTGACTTCGGATGAAGACAGCATCGTCTTCTGCAACACTGGCCATTGGGCTTCGGTCGCCTGGTTCGGGTTGCATGAGATCCTCGGCAACGAAAACGCATCAATGTATGACGGCTCGATGGCCGAATGGACCGCCGATCCCTCGCGCCCGGTAGAATAATCGGTCGACCTCCAGTCCGGCCCTTGCAGATGTCCCGGCGCTCGGGGCATCTGTTTCGCTTGAAAACGCCTAAATTTTGAAAGACCGACATGTCTGACGTCGCTCTCGATCGCCCGTCCTATCTGCCCGCTGCGATCTCTGATCGCGGTCCCACGCTGGTGACCGGGTTGGGACTGATCCTCGGTTTCATCGCCATCTGGTACCTCGTCGATCTGCGTCAGGCCTCTCTGTTCGCCATCGGCGGTGGACTTGGTGCGGCCCTCTATCACGGCGCCTTCGGCTTTACAGGCGGCTGGCGCCGCATGGTGGTGGAAAAGCGCGGCCGCGGCATGCGCGCCCAGATGCTGATGATCGGGGTTACCGCCATTGCCATGATGCCGCTGATTGCGGCCGGCAATCTTGGTGGACAGCCGCTGGTTGGCGCGCTGGCGCCGGTCGGCGTGTCGGTCATCGTCGGCGCGACGATGTTCGGCCTGGGCATGCAACTGGGCGGCGGCTGTGGTTCGGGTACACTGTTTACCGTGGGCGGCGGGTCAGCGCGCATGCTGGTTACGCTGGCCTTCTTCATTGTCGGCGCAGTGCTGGGCACTGCACATCTGCCATTCTGGCTCGAAGCGCCCTCGCTTGGCGTTATCGATGCGCGGGTCCAGTTCGGGCTGCCCGCCGCGATCGGGCTGACCATTATCGCCCTCTCGCTCGTTGCCATCGTCACGGCAGTCATCGAAAAGCGCGCGCATGGCAATCTTGAACCCGAGCCCGCTCCCAAGCGCCCTGGCTGGTCCTGGCTGCTCTATGGTCCCTGGCCGTTGGTCGGGGCGGGGTTGGTGCTGGCCATCCTCAATATCGCGACGCTGCTCGTTGCCGGCCACCCGTGGTCCATCACCTATGGCTTCGGGCTCTGGGGCGCCAAAATTGCCGACGCCGTGGGCATTCCCGTGGCCACCTGGGAATTCTGGACATGGCCCGCTCAGGCGCAGGCGCTCAATTCCTCGGTTTTGACCGACAACACTTCGGTCATGGATTTCGGTATCATCCTGGGCGCCGGCCTTGCCGCCGCTCTGGCCGGAAAATTCGCGCCCAAGGCGAAATTGCCGCTCGGCTCGCTGATCGCCGCCGCCGTGGGCGGTATCCTGATGGGTTATGGCGCCCGGCTTTCGTTCGGCTGCAATATCGGCGCGCTGTTTTCGGGAATCGCCTCGGGCAGCCTGCATGGTTGGCTGTGGTTCGTCTGCGCCTTTGTCGGTTCGTTTATCGGCATCTGGGCCCGCCCACTGTTCGGACTTGATGGATTTGCCAAGAAATGACCACCGGACGTAACACAATTCTGTTTGGTGCCGCGCTGGCCCTCGGCACCGTGGCGATTGCCGCCGACCACATCTCCAACCCGGTTGTCCGTGCCTCAAATCCCGTCGCGCAGAGCGAAGCGGGCACCGCAAGCCCCGCCGTTGCGCCTTGCGCGGCAGGCGCCCCCTGCGCGGCAGGTGCGCCGGTCGCTGCGGCCCCTTGCGCTGCGGGGGCTCCTGTGGCCGCCGCCCCGTGCGCGGCTGGAGCGCCGATGGCCTCGGCCCCACCGCCTCCCGCACCAATGCCAGAAGAGCCCGCGAGCCAGCTTGCCGCTCCGCCGCCTCCGCCCGCGCCCATGCCGGAGCCCGAGGAGGCCGAGCCCGAACTGGCCCCGCCGCCACCGGCTCCGGCGGCCATGCCCGAAGGGGCGGTCGAAGCGCCCGATCTCGTGGTGAACTGATGAGTGATGCCCGCCACCAGGCTCTGCACGAAATTGCTTTCTGCGAGAGCGTGCTTGCCAAAGGCGGGCTCACCGTTCTGACCGAAACCCTGCGCGACGCGCCCGACATTTCGGTCTGGACACATTACCCCAAGGACGATGTCTTCGATCCGCAAACCGGCGCTCAGTGGTTCTATCACTCGCACCCTGCCGACGAGCCCGACGGAACCATCGAGCACGGCCACTTTCACTGTTTCGTCCGGCCCCAGGGCGCCAGCGGCCCGATCCACCACCTGATCGCCATTGGCGTTGATCCCTTCGGCAAGCTCAAGCGGCTGTTTACGGTCAACCAATGGGTAGTGGGCGACGACTGGCTCGACGCCGAGCCCACCATTGCATTGTTGGAAAAATTCGACGTCCACATGCCGCGCCCCTCCTATCTGGTCAATCGCTGGCTGACGGCGGTTCTGGCTGCTTACGATGACGAAATCCGTACGCTGATTCACGAGCGCGATCGCACCCTCGCCGCACACCGTCCCAAAGGCGATATTGCCGTGCGGGACGACATGGCCCTCGAAGTCACCTCCGAACTGCTGCTCTAGCCGCCCCCGAGGGTGACAAAGGACATTTTTATCCCCGCTCTTGCCAAATGGCATCATTGTGCCTATTTTATGCCAAGAGGTAAAAGCATGTTGCACGAACTGCCCAGAGCCAACGCCGCTCCAGAGCGTCCCCAGATCACGGCGACCGAAGCCGCCGCGATGGCGCGTACGGTTGTGAACCTGTTTGCCCGCTGGGACCTGTCCGATGCCGAGGCGCGCGAAATCCTTGGCGGTCTCGCCGCCCGGACCTATGCGCGCTGGAAAGCAGGGGAGGTCGGGCGCATCGACCGCGATCTGGCAACCCGCCTCTCGTTGCTCATGGGTATCCATAAGGGCTTGCGCTATCTCTTTGCTGATCCGGCGCGCGGCTATGCCTGGGTCAAAAAGCCCAACGCAGCGCTCGAGGGCCGCACCCCCGTCGATATCATGGCGGAAGGCTCCATTTTCGCTCTGGCCCGCATCCGCAGTTATCTCGATGCCGAGCGGGGTGGCTGGTGAGCGTTCCGGTTTCCCGGGTTGAATGGGCCAGGGCGTTTCGGATCATCCGCACCATCTATCCGCCCATCGACCTGTTCGAAGACATCGCCGACCCCGCCGATTGGGAGGCGCTGGCCTCCGCGGAATCAAAAACCAACCCCCGTGTCTGGGAACATCTGGGACGCCTCGATCTCATCCCGCCGCACCGCCGCGTGGCCGGGCAGGGGGCAAGCTGGTTGATGGCGCCTTTCGTTCATGTCAGCACGGACCGGCCGGGCCGGTTTGCCGACGGAACCTACGGTGTTTACAGCGCCGGCAGCAGCGAGGAAGTAGCCATCCGCGAAGTGGCTCATCATCACGGTATAGCTATGGCGGCGACTGCCGAAGCACCGGGCTGGACGTCGCAATTCCGCGTTCTGGTCAATGCGCTCGATCTCGACCTGCACGATGTGCGCGAATGCGCAGAGTGTCACTTGCCCGACGATTACGGGCCGCCGCAAAAGCTAGGCAAAACGTTGCGCGCTTCGGGCAGCAATGGCGTTCTTTACCGCAGCGTGCGCGCACCGGGCGGCGAATGTATCGGTATCTTCTGGCCTGACCTCATCGAAATCCCGGTTCAGGGCGACCATTTCGATTTCCACTGGGACGGCACCCGCGTAGACCGCGTGCGCAATTGCAGCACCAGCGCCATTTTCGCCCTGTAGTTGTGGCCCACGCCATCCTATATCAATGCTTGACCTTACCATGATGGGAAGCCTTAGCATGGCTTCACACAGTCAAGAATTAAGCCATGAACGCCCCTGTCTCACACCAATCGGCCACACTGATCTTTCCCGTCGAGGGAATGAGCTGCGCATCCTGCGTCACGCGCGTGGAAGCGGCGGCCGCCAATCTGCCGGGCGTCATCAAAGCGCATGCCAATTTTGCCAATGAAACCCTGATCGTCAGCCCAGGTCCCGATTTCGACGCCTCTGCCCTGCGCACAGCCATCAAGGACGCCGGATACGAACTGCCGGCTGAAAAACTCGAAATCGGCATCGAGGGCATGACATGCGCTTCCTGCGTCAAGCGCGTCGAAGACGCCCTGGCTGCAACGCCGGGCGTCGTCTCCGCCTCGGTCAACCTGGCAACCGAGAGGGCAACGTTCGATGTCGTGGGCGGCGAGTCTGGTCTTGCCGCCGTCGAAGCAGCGATCAAGAACGCCGGATATACGCCCCATCGCCTGTCCGATCAGCACACCCAGACCCGCGAACAGGCAAAGGCCGATGAAATCGGCGCGTTGCAGCGTGACGTCATCATTTCGGCACTTCTCACCCTGCCGCTGTTCGTTCTGGAAATGGGCAGCCATTTCTATGCGCCCTTCCATCAATGGCTGATGCAGACGGTGCCAATGGGATGGCTCTATCCGGCCTATTTTCTTCTGGCCAGCGCTGTGCTGTTCGGGCCCGGCCGCCGGTTCTTTATCAAGGGCGTTCCCGCGCTTTTCCGGCGCGCCCCGGACATGAATTCGCTCGTGGCGCTCGGTGCCGGGGCGGCTTATCTCTACTCGAGCGTCGTCACCTTCGCTCCGCAATTGCTGCCTGGCGCGGCGCGCAACATCTATTTCGAAGCGGCGGCAGTCATCGTTACGCTCATTCTGGTTGGCCGCCTGCTCGAGGCCCGCGCCAAGGGACGCACCAGCGATGCCATAAAGCGGCTGGTCGGGCTGCAGGCAAAATCGGCCCGCGTGCTGCGCAATGGCGAACCTGCTGAAATCGCACTCGAGGGCGTCATTGTCGGCGATATCGTCATCATCCGCCCTGGCGAAAAAATTCCGGTGGACGGGACGGTGACCGAGGGCTCGTCCTTTGTCGACGAGGCGATGATTTCAGGCGAGCCGGTACCCGTGGCCAAGACCGAGGGCGATACCGTCATCGGCGGCACGATCAACACAACCGGCAGCTTCCGGTTCGAAGTCACCAAAATCGGGGGCGACACAATGCTCGCCCAGATCATAAGACTGGTCGAGCAGGCCCAGGGCTCCAAGCTGCCAATACAGGCGCTGGTCGATCAGGTGACCGCATGGTTTGTCCCAGCCGTCATGGCCATCGCGGCGTTGACCTTTATCGTCTGGGCCGTTTTCGGACCGGACCCGGCCTATACCTTCGCTTTGGTCAATGCCGTCGCTGTGCTCATCATCGCATGCCCTTGTGCAATGGGTCTGGCAACCCCGACATCGATCATGGTTGGGACCGGCAGGGCGGCCGAACTGGGCGTACTGTTCCGCAAGGGCGAAGCGCTCCAGCTTCTCCATTCGGTGGGGATCATCGCCTTCGACAAGACAGGAACACTCACCAAGGGTGCCCCCGAACTGACCGATATGATCGTTGCTGACGGGTTCGAGGATGGCGAGGTGCTTTCGCTCATTGCAGCGGTAGAGGCCGACTCCGAACATCCGATCGGCCAGGCTATCGTTACAGCAGCCCGCAACCGCGACTTGGTCCTGCCGGAGATTGCAGATTTCGACTCGGTGCCGGGCTTCGGCGTTGTCGCCAAGGTTTCGGGTCGCACGGTCGAGGTTGGTGCAGACCGCTACATGGAGCGTCTCGGTATCGATATCGCCGCGTTTACACCCGACATCGAAAGACTGGGCCGTGAAGGCAAAAGTCCGCTTTTCGCCGCTATCGATGGAACGCTGGCCGCCATTGTCGCGGTGGCCGATCCCATCAAGCCCACAAGCGCCGAAACGATTGCCCATCTGCACGCACTGGGTCTCGAGGTCGCAATGATAACCGGCGACAATACGCATACGGCCAGAGCCATCGCAGACCAGCTCGGCATCGATCATGTGGTGGCAGAAGTGTTGCCCGAGGGCAAAGTCGCCGCTATCGCAAAGCTCAAGGCGGAGGGCAGAAAGCTCGCCTTTGTCGGCGATGGCATCAACGATGCGCCCGCGCTGGCCGCTGCCGATGTGGGTATCGCTATAGGCACGGGCACCGACGTGGCCATCGAAAGTGCCGGCGTGGTGCTGGTTGGCGGCGATGTGCGCGGCGCGGTCCAAGCCATCGCCATTTCCCGCGCCACCATGACCAATATCCGCCAAAACCTCGGCTGGGCGTTTGGCTATAACGCGCTGCTCATCCCGGTCGCAGCCGGCGTGCTTTTTCCGGCCTTCGACATTCTGCTCTCGCCCATGCTGGCGGCGGGCGCCATGGCGCTGTCGAGCGTTTGCGTCGTCACCAACGCTCTGCGTCTGCGGGGGTATAGTCCACCGCTCACCAGGGATGACAGGAGCACAACCGCATGAATATCGGGCAAGCTGCAAGAGCGTCGGGCGTAACGGCCAAGATGATCCGCTACTATGAATCCATAGGCCTCATCACTCCTGCCGACCGAACCGACAGCAATTACCGCGTCTATGGTACCGACGACGTCCATACGCTGCGCTTCATCAAGCGCGCCCGCACGCTGGGCTTTTCCATGGACGAAACCGCGGTGCTTTTGGGCCTGTGGCAGGACAAGTCCCGTGCCAGCGCCGACGTCAAAGCCATCGCCACCAACCATATCGCCGAGCTCGAACGCAAGATCGTCGAGCTTCAGGAAATGGCCGATACCCTCAAGCATCTCGCCCATTGCTGTTCGGGCGACGACCGCCCCAACTGCCCCATCCTCACTCAGCTCGCGGATGGCGAGGTGCCTGTCTGATGGCGTGCGTTGCCGCCAATGCACTAGAAATCAGGGTTGTAGTTGAAATAGAGGGGGTTGGAAATCGCCACCATGGTTCCGCTCTGTGTCGTGCAATTGGGCACTTGCGGGAACGGTGATTGCGGGCCTTCGATCTCGACCCGATAATAGGTCCGCTCTCCCGCCAGGGGCGTATCGATGAACCGCAGAACCTGGGTGTCGCGGTCGATGGGCAGGCATGCGAAGTCTGAACGGTTCTTGATGATATTGACCTTGTAGGGCGCGCGCGGAACGGCCCCCCCGATAAGGCGAACCTCGAACTGGATCGGCTGGCCGGTTGGCTGGACGTTGTCCCCCATCATCATGTCCATCATTCCGTCGCCATCGGTGTCGGCCCAGAGTTCGACACGCGGGTTGTTGGGGTTGGCGCTCACTGATGCACGGCACCGCTCCAATGCTTCAAGGATGGCCGCGGGCGAACGCTCCGATGCAAACAGCCAGGTGGTTGGAGTGCCGACATAATTGGCAGTGGCTTCAAGCGTTTGCGGGCGCGTGAAGTCGAGTTCGGGAGGCAGGCCATGATGGGCGTCGCTGCCGCCTCGTGCGCCCAGCATGCGGCCCGAGAGCAGCATGTCGTCCCAGATGCGTTGCGCGGGAATGTTTTTCTCCCAGGTGCTTTTGTTCCAGATCTCGATCGAGTCCGCGAGATCGAAGGAATAGCCGTAATGGTTCTTGGTGGTGGGGTGATTGGCTGAAAAATGCACTCCCAGTTCGCGCTTGACCGCCAGAAGATCCCAGTCTCGCGCGTCGCGTGCATCAAAGACCCGCTGGTGATCGTACGGGGTCGCTGAAAGGATGTTGATGTGCCCGCGAGGAGCCGTCAGCTCCGCGCCGTATAAGAGTTGAACCGTCTCGGACCGATGGTCGGGATCGGCCCAGGTATTATCGGCGACGGCGCCCAGAACGTGGTTGTCATGATCGGTGATCGCCAGATAGTCGAAGCCGATCTCCTCGGCAAAGGCAATGATTGCCCCGACCGGATTGTGGGACGTGTCGGTGCTGTGGCGGGAGTGGACGTGCCAGTCGCCCTTGAGCCAGTGGCCCGTGCGCAATTGGGGCATTTCGACCTCCGTTCTATAGCGTATCTGTCTCAACTCGCCGAAGCAGCACCCAGACTCGGAGCCGGCGATGAAGTCCCGGTGTTGATTTCTGCTGAGAAGTGACCCGGTATTTTCACCGAGAAT
>SWCF01004163.1_pt1 | contig 136342 bp, 141 predicted proteins | sample 4690081 | NCBI WGS metagenome assembly SWCF01 (sample SAMN10267280, study PRJNA491770) | bioreactor metagenome | isolation source: DHS bioreactor inoculated with | place: Japan: off Shimokita Peninsula
TTTTTTAATGAAATCTTTAATACCTATCATCATGCCTTCTTCATCAACTGGTATACAAAGAAGTATCCTGCCGTTAAAATCCATTCCAGATTCCTTTATAGCTTTAGTGGCAAAAATAGCAGCAGCAACATTTCCCTTTGTATCACATGAACCTCTTCCATATATTTTGCCATCTTCAACTACTGCTCCAAAAGGAGGATAACTCCACTCTTCAATATCGCCAGCTGTAACAACATCTGTATGTCCTTCAAATAGTAAAGTCTTACCTTCTCCTTTACCCTTTAGTATACCAATTACATTTGGCCTACCTGGTACAACCTCGTCTATATGAACCTCTAATCCTAATTTTTTTAAATAATCAGCTATAAAATGAGCAACTTTTTCCTCATTATGTCCTTCTTTATTAGGGTCATACACACTATCTATTTGTATAATATCTCGGGTGAATTGAACTAACTCATCTTCAGCTACATAATCTAATACCTTCATATATTCATTCACAGCTTTTTTCCTCCCTAAGTTTATGCTCAATTTTATATCTAATATAGTCTTTTTAATTCTTCCTCTTTTACTCCTCCAAATACATGAGCATCTGTAGGGAACTCACCTTCTCTAACTTCTTTTTTGAATTCTTCTAAGCCTTTAACTATTTCTTCCCCTAATTGAGCGTATTGTTTTACAAATTTAGGTAAGAATTTTTCAAACAATCCAAACATATCATGGAATACTAATACCTGACCATCACAGTATCTTCCTCCACCAATTCCTACTGTAGGAATGGAAACTTTTTGAGTGATAAGCTTACCTACTTCTTCTGGTACACCTTCAACAATCAATCCCCAAGCACCAGCTTTTTCAAGAGCTAGAGCATCATCTACTAACATTTGAGCTGCCTCAGCACTTTTACCTTGTACCTTAAAGCCACCCATTTTAGAAACTGTTTGTGGAGTTAAGCCTATATGTCCCATTACAGGTATACCAGCATCTACTATAGCCTTAACTGTATCTGCTACTTCGATACCTCCCTCAAGCTTAACTACGTCACAACCCCCCTCTTTCATTAATCTAGTTGAGTTGATTATAGCCTGCTCTTTAGAAACATTGTAAGAACCAAAAGGTAAATCTCCAACAATTAATGGATTAGGTGCTCCTTTTACTACTGGACGAATATGATGAAGCATTTCTTCCATTGTTACAGGTACAGTAGAATCATGTCCTAAAACAGTCATTGCCAATGAATCTCCTACTAATATTATTTCTATTCCTGCTTTGTCTACAAGATATGCTGTAGGATAATCATAAGCAGTGGTCATACTAATCTTCTCACCAGTTTCCTTCATCTTTTTTAGTTTTTGAGTTGTAATCTTTGCCATATTAAATCTCCTCCTCATTTATTTCATAATGCGAAACTAAGTTTCGTTTTTTATATACTAACTATTTATTCTATTACAATCTATCAAATTCCTTCTTTTTATTAGAATTTTTATTTATTTTTTTCAATTTAAAATAATTAAAATATTAGAATTATAGTTGAAATGGAAATTACTATATTGCTTTAATATAAAATTCTTTGAAAAACTTTTTGATAAGTAATATTTTTATCTAATTGACTATAGTATTATCTTTTTTTCAAAAAACACACCATTACTATATTTACAGTAATGGTGTTTAAAAGCTTTTTATATATGGTTGTAGTGTTTTTGGGTATTCATAATATATTCATTAGGATTTCACTCTATAACCTAACTCTTTAGATATTTCACCAGCACTTTTTTTAACTAAATTTATATAGTCTAAATTGCCACCTCCTTCATCATATCTATACTTTGGTACAGCTACACTTATAGCTGCTACAACCTCATCTTTATAGTTTCTTATAGGAGCTGCTACGCATTTTAATCCTTCAACATATTCCTCGTCATCTAAGGAATACCCATTTTCTTTTATTTCTTTTAGTTGTTCTAACAGATCTTCTATATTTCCCACTGTCTTTGGGGTATACTTTACAAAGGTATCTTCCCCTTTATATAACTCTCTAATCCCTTCTTCACTTTTAAATGCAAGTATAGCTTTACCTAAACCAGTGCAGTATATTGGTAGCTTCTTGCCTATATTTAGGTCAACTTTTATTGTTGCAGGAGTTTCTATTTTATCAATATATATGATGTTCTTTCCATCTAATATAGCTAAATTAACAGTCTCCTTGGTATTCTCTGCTAGACTTTCCATATATGGCTGTGCCTGTCTTCTTAATCCCAGCTTTTCCACAACGTTATTTCCCATTTCAAATAATTTTATTCCATTTGAATATTTTAAACTTGATGAGTTTTGAACAACATAGCCTTTTTCTTTTAGAGTTTTAACCAAACGATGGACAGTGCTCTTATCCCACTTAAGATATTCACTCAATTCACTTATCCCTAACTCTTGTTTTTTATCTAATGCTTCTATAATATCTAATGCCTTAATAACAGATTTAACAAGATTTGATCTATCAGACATTTCTTATCTCCTTATAACAAATGATCTTTTTCTCATTTGTTTCTACAGATTATTTTTGTCTTTATATGATTTATATCCATGAAGAGATGTGGCTGTCTTGATACCTCTAACAACAGCTTCTGCCATAACCCTAGCAGAAAGCATTCCTACTACATTAGTATCTACTTCTATCTCACCTGTTCCCATAGTAAAGATTGTATCTCCATCTACCATAGTATGAGCTGGTCTCATTGTTCTTGCATATCCGTTGTGAGCCATAGAAGCAATTTTATTTGCCTTAGCTTTATCTAATTTTGCATTTGTTACAATTACTCCTATTGTAGTATTTCCGCTAAATAGATTTTTTTTAGTATTAAGTTGTTCTAGCATTACTTTTTCTGTATCTACAAAATTTTCTTTATCCTCAGATAAAGCTCCAGCCAATATCTCTCCTGTATTAGAATCAACTACATCACCTAGACAGTTAACCGCTACCAATGCACCTATCTGTAATTCACCTACCTGAACTGCAAAAGTACCAAGCCCTCCTTTCATAGAAAGTTCTGGACCAAGAAATTTTCCTACAGTTGCCCCTGTACCAGCACCTACTGAACCATTAGGACATTCTGTAACATTTGCTTTTTCACATGCTCTATATCCCATTTCTCTATCTGGTCTAATCTTATGATCTCCTATAGTTAGATCAAATAATACTGCTCCAGCTACTATTGGAACTCTAGCAACTCCTACATCAAAACCTATACCCTTCTCTTCCAGATACTGCATAGCACCTGATGCTGCATCTAGTCCAAAGGCACTGCCGCCTCCTAACATAACTGCATGTATCTGCTCTACAAGATTTACAGGATCTAGCAAGTCAGTCTCTCTAGTTCCTGGCGCTCCTCCTCTTACATCTACTCCTGCAAAAGCTCCCTTTTCACATATAATTACGGTACACCCTGTTGCAGCTTCTAAATTTTCCTCATGTCCAACCTTTATTCCTTCTATATCAGTAAATTTTATTTCCTTCAACCCAATCCCTTCTTTCATTCATTATAAATAAAATTTTTATACTGCCTATAATGTACCATCTATAGGCAGCTTTAAATTTTATGATGCTGTGAAAACCTTTATTAATGCTATAATAACGCCTGTTACTCCTTCTCCACCAAGCATTCCTGAAGATACTACAAGCCCTTTATCTTCCAAGTTAGGCTTTAATTTTTTAACTACATATCCCATTGCTCCACCAATGAAAACTGCAGATGATATCATCATAGGCAGGTATATTCCTATACCCAAAGTCATACCAGGTATATTAAACAAGTATAGACCCACACCTACAATTACCCCTATAACGAAAGCACTTGTATTTGGCAATCCTCCTACCATAGTAGATACTGCATAAGCTTGAGGTGCTGGAAGCTCAGTACCAGGTCCCATTGCTCCATAAGCTTTGTACATTACAAACAGTACAATTACTGATACTATCGCTCCAATAATTCCTCCCACAGCTTCCGAAATCAACTGTGCCTTTGGATTTGTTCTTAATATAAATCCTGATTTAAAATCATTTAATACATCTCCAGTAAGACCGCAAGCCACAGCTACAACAGCTGCCACTAGGAATGCCTCTACTCCTGCACTACCAGTTAAAGCCTTTACTCCAAGAAGTACAATTATTCCAAACACTTCCATAGGATTTATACCCGTCTGTCCTGTTATAGATGCCGCCATAGCTGTTGTTAGCCATACACCTAAAATTGTAAGAATACTTGGTATAAGTCTCATTTCAGTAAAAATAGTGAACAAAAGAGCTACCAAAGCAAATGCTATAGGTGCCCACTTTAGATTAACTCCACCTTCTTTAACTGCTTTACCACTTATCATTGGGCCATATATTTCTTTCGCCTTAGGAATAATTCCTTTTAACAATACCCCTATACCAGTTCCTACCATCAAGCCTATTCCAAGACTATCTTTAAAGGCTGTAGCTGCAGCAACATCTGCAAACCATCCTTGACTAACTCCTACAGGTATTATGAAAAAGTAACCTAGTAAAGCTCCTAAAAACCATACTCCTGTAAATAAAGGTCCAATAATATATCCTATAGAAATAGCCATTGGAGAAATCCAAACGCCAAAGAATATATTTTTTGCTCCTAATGTAGTAGACATCCAAGCTCCTGGTATTTTTCCAAACCAGTCTCTAATAGCTACAAATATAGCAGTGATTGCAAGGGATGAGAAAAGATATTTTGCCTTTGTACCTCCCTCGTCACCTGCTAATACAGTTTCTGATGCAGCGATACCCATTGGGAAAGGTAGTTTTTCTCCTTCAATAAAATATTTTCTTACAAGTGCTGTAAAAATTACACCTAAAACTGTTCCACCTACTGTTACTGCCATTAATGTCATCAAACTAACATCTGCATTTTTATCTAACATCCAAATTCCTGGGGCTGTAAACGCAAGACCTCCTGCAACCATACCTCCCGCTGACATAGCTGTATGGGTTACATTTATCTCATTAAGATTAGTTTTCCCCATTGCCTTTAGTATGGTCATGGACATAACTGCCACAAATATAGTTGGCCATGGTAATGCTCCCATCCTAAGAGCTACGTACATAGAACTAGTAGTAATAATAATTGCACCTATAGCACCAATAATCAGTCCTCTTAATGTTAGCTGTTCTTTAAAGCTTGTTGCATAATTAGATGTTTTTGATGTGCTCATAATTTCCCCTCCTATTTTTCTTTGACTTTCTTTAGCCTTCTCTTAGATTTTTCTAGTTTCTATCCCCCTTTACCCTGAGATTTTTTTACACAAAACATTTAATATCCAGTATTATTAGTGTGTACCAAAGCACAATGCGAAATATAGTTTCACCTTTTGCTATTGATATTCTACAAAAAGGTGTGTTATTCCTTCAATCCTTAACTAAATTTTCTGAAAAAATTAAAGATTAAAAAAGCACTGAAAAAGTCAACTAATTTGACTTCTTCAATGCATTCTAATTTATATTATTAGAGATTTCATGTCTTCGAATTGTTATTCATCGGATAATTTTTTTGATTTTTTATTAACTTTTAAAAAACTAAGCTTTGTTTCGGTTATAACTATAGCACTAAATATTAATATACACCCTAAAATTGCTTGTAAAGTAAGGGCCTCCTTTAAAATCATTACTGCTAGCAAAGTACCAAAGACCGACTCTAAACACAAAATAAGGGCTGTATGGGTAGGAGTAGTTAATTGTTGAGCCACATTTTGAATTAAAAAGGCCATTAGTGTAGGAAACAATATCATATATGCTATACTACCATACACCCCGCTATTTATCCCTTCTGGTACAGACTCAAAGCTAATAGCAAAAAAAATAAAAAGTACTGCTGCCACTCCCATTTGAATCATTGTCAATAAAAATGGGTCTTTCCCCTTACCAAAATAACCCACTGATACAATATGAGCGGCAAAGGATGCAGCACATGCTAAGGTTAAGGCATCTCCCTTATTTATAATAAAATTGCCATCAATAGTTAGTAATCCAATCCCTATAAGAGCTATAAAAGTTGATGTCATAGCATAGGTGTCTGGCTTTTCTTTATGAACCATCCATGCTAAAAAAGGAACTATAACCACATTGGTTCCTGTTAAAAAAGCACTTTTACTAGCTGTAGTATACTGCAACCCCACTGTTTGAGTTGCAAATCCCAAGAATAAAAATATTCCTATTATAACACCTGCACTTATATCTTTTTTATTTACTTTTTTTAGCTTTTTCCAAAATATTGCCACCATTATCAAAGCTGATAAAGTAAATCTTATAGCCATTATATAAAAGGGTGTAATGCTATTTAGTGCATCCTTAGTTACTATAAAGCCTGTTCCCCATGCAAGAGCCACAAATAACAAAGATAAATCTGCATATACCATTTTTTTCTGTGGGTTTTGATTTTTAGTCATTTCATTATACTCCTTTTATAAATAATTGTAAGAAAAAACTAAATCCCTAGGATAATCCCTAGAGATTTAGTTTACAATCCTAGTTAATTTCTTCTTTTGCTAAAAATTCTAAAAAGCTATTCCCTAAATTATTAGTGTTATAGAACTGTCTGAATATTTCCTTATCATTGTTCACAACTTGAAGTCTTGCCTTCTTATCCTCATAGCCAAACCCTTGAGAATAAAGTACATTATTATCATTTATAGGCCAAATAGTATCTTTATCAGACTTTTCATTAGCTTTAAAATACTTTTTAACATTTATTGAAATATCTTTAAATATTTCTTTACTATCTTTATACTGGATAGACTTATTCAGTACTTGAGATAGCTTTAGAATAACTTCCCAATTTTCATACTCTATAAAAGGTTTAATAGCTTGATTGAGTTTTTGAATTCTTCGTTCAGAGTTTGTAAAGCTTCCTGTAGACTCAGCAAAACTTGCTCCTGGCAATACCACATCTGCCTCTTTAGCAGTTTCTGTCATATGAGTATCTTGAACCATTAAGAACTCAACACCTTTTAGGTTTATATGAGAAATGTCCTCACCAAGTACTAAAAGTCCCTTTATTTTATCCTGCTCTATATCTTCAAGAATTTTAGATGAATCTCCATTTTCCAAAATATCACTAAGCCCTTGACTATTACTATTTGGTTTTAACTGAATTATACCTGCACGTGGTTTACCAATATGTCCAGAAACAACAGCCATATCTGCCAATAACTTTGCAGCGTCAGAGGATATTCTATTTTGTTCAAATACAATCATTGCTTTTTTAGAACCTCCATACAAATCAGCTATCTCTTTTGCTTTACTACTTACTACAACTTCTTCTAAATCTTTTACTAATTCATCAAAGCCTACTGCAGAACCTACCTTAGGTTTAAAGCCTTGATCTATTAGCTCCTTTATTATTTCTTTTATAAATAAGACACTATTTTCAGGATTCACCTTTAAATTTGCCCATTCATCTACTTGAGAATCAAAAGGATTAATAACAACAAGTTTAGCTCCATTTTCTACAGCTTTTTTTGTTTTTAGACCCATTATTGTATGATTTTTCATTATGTCTGAACCTACTAAAACTATAGTGTCAGTTGATAACACTTCATCAAAGGTATTTGTAGAAGCATCACAGCCTAAAACATCCTTGATTCCTGTTGACATACTATTAAAAGAACAAATATTCTTTGTTTCTAAAACCTCTTTACCAAATCTAGCAGCCATAAATATATCCTCATTTGTATATCTATCAGATACAGCTACTGCTAAGGCATTATTTCCATGTAAAAGACGTAGACTTTGAGTCTTTTTAGCTGTATGTCTTAGAGCCTCTTCCCAGGATACCTCTTCTAGCTTTCCATCTTTTCTAATTAGAGGCTTTGTAATTCTTTTTCCTCTTTGCTCTATATCAAAGCCAAATCTACCTTTAACACATAGTAAGCCTCCATCCACTTCACTTTCCTTTGTAGGAAGAGCCCTAACTAACATATCCCCTTTTGTAGTAAGATCGATATTACATCCAACACTACAGTGGGAGCATACAGTAGAAGTAGTATGAGTTTTTAATGGCACAGATTTTTGTATTCTTAATCTTTCCTGCAACGCTCCTGTTGGGCATACACTTACACACTGACCACAGGATATACAACTAGTATCCTTTAGTGGCAAGTTAAATGCTGGTTTAACAATAGTATCAAAACCTCTATCTATTAATCCCAAAGCCCCTGCACCCATTATTTCATCACATACTCTAACACATAATCCACATAAAATACATTTATCCGAGTTTCTAACAATAAACGGATGATCATCATCCACCTGTCTAGTATGAACTTCTCCTACCAATCTTTCTGGTTTAACATCATATTCATTAGCATATTCTAATAGCTTACACTCGAAAACATCATGACAACCACATTCTAAACATCTCATAGCATCTCGTCTAGCATCTTCTTCAGTGTAACCTGCTACGATTTCTTCAAAATTAGTATTTCTAGCCTCAGGGCTAAGGTGAACCATCTTTGGCCTGTATTGCTTTTCTATATCTTCGAATTCTTCTTCTGTAACATCTTCTCTTTCTACATAGAAAGGTTTTTCATATGGAACTACTTCCCCTTCCAAATAACTACAAATAACCTCAGCAGCCTTTTTTGCTTCTCCTATAGCTTCAATAGCTATACCAGGCCCCTTGTTTGTAGCGTCTCCCCCTGCAAACACCCCAGGCAAGCTAGTAAGAAAACTGTTTTCATCTGTTATTATAGTACCTTTTCTAGTGAGCTCCATATTATCTAAGCCTTTAGCATTTACTACCTGACCTATAGCAGCTATAACAAAATCTACCTCTATTGTTTCTTCTTCACCTTCTATAGGAATTGGAGATCTTCTACCATTTGCATCAGGCTCTCCTAATCTCATCTTTTGCAATCTCATTTTGCTTACTTTACCATTTTCTCCCAAGACTTCTATTGGATTTACTAGAAACTTGAAGTTTACTCCTTCTTCCTCAGCTTCTTCAATCTCCACAGCCTCTGCTGGCATTTCATTTTTTGTCCTTCTATATATATTATAAACTTCCTTAGCTCCTAGTCTTACTGCAGTTCTAGCAGCATCCATAGCTGTGTTTCCACCACCAACAACTGCTATTTTATTACCCGCAGCAGAAAGCTCATTTACAGTTAGCTTAGATAAAAATTCTATACCCCCGATAACTCCATCAAGTTCTTCACCAGGACAGTTTAGTTTTGCACTCTCCCAAGCACCTATAGCTAAAAAAGTAGCATCAAAGTTATCTCTCAAGTAGTTAAGCTCTACATCTTTGCCTATTTTAATATTCTTCTTAATCTCAACACCCATATTTTCTATAAGCTTTATTTCTTTATCTACAACCTCTTTAGGCAATCTATACTGTGGAATACCATATCTAAGCATCCCTCCTGCTTCAGGCATTGCTTCATATATCACAGCCTTATGACCTTCCTTTGATAAGTAATAAGCAGCAGTGAGTCCAGCTGGACCTCCACCTACAATTGCTACTTTTTTACCTGTAGCAGGCTTTAAATCAGGCATAAATACATCATCTTCATTTTTTAAGTCTATATCTGCAACAAAGCTTTTAAGCCATGCAATAGAAATAGGCTCTTCAACTAATTGACGTCTACAAGCATCTTCACAAGGATGAGGACAAACTCTACCTATACTAGCAGGCAATGGTAACTGCTCTTTAATTAATTCTACAGCTTCCTTATATTGTCCATTAGCAATAAGACCTACATATCCTTGACAATCAGTTTGTCCTGGACATGCCAGCACACACGGTGGTCTACAATCTCCTACATGGTCTGATAATAAAAGCTCTAGGGCAATTTTTCGTGAGCCTTTTATTCTATCAGTATTTGTTGCTATAACCATTCCATCTGACGCGTCAGTTGCACAGGCTCTTAAAAGTTTTGGAATACCCTCCACTTCTACAACACAAAGACCACATGAACCATATACCTTTACCCTTTCATCAAAACATAGGGTAGGAATTTCAATTCCGCTCTCTCTAGCCACTTGTAGAATTGTTTGACCTTTATGACCAATTACTTCTTTTCCATTTATATTCAATCGAATTTCTGACATTTTTATATCCCCCCCTACTTAATTATTCAACTTCCACCGCTGAAAAACGACAAACATCATAGCATTTTCCGCACTTAGTACATACATCTATATCAATTTTATGAATTTCTTTCTTATCACCACTAATAGCTTCTACTGGACAGTTTCTCCTACAAATTCCACAACCAATACAATTATCATTTATAGAATACGTTAGCAATGGAGAACACTGTTTAGCTGGACACTTTTTGTCATAGATATGCTTCTCGTACTCTTCTCTAAAATACTTAAGGGTTGTAAGCACTGGATTAGGAGCCGTTTGACCTAAACCACATAGAGAGCCTTCCTTAATCTTAATAGCCAACTCCTCTAAAAGTTCAATATCTCCATCTTTACCATTTCCTTCAGTTATTCTAGTTAGAATCTCTAACATTCTCTTTGTTCCCAATCTACAATGAATACATTTTCCACAGGATTCTTTTCTAGTAAAATCTAAAAAGAACCTGGCCATATCAACCATACAGGTTGTTTCATCCATTACTACCATACCACCTGATCCCATGATAGCACCAGTTTTATTAATGGATTCGTAGTCTACAGTAGTATCTAAAAGCTCCTTAGGAATACAACCACCAGAAGGCCCTCCCATTTGAACTGCTTTAAATTCTTTATCGTCTTTTATACCTCCACCAATATCATAAATTATCTCCCGAAGAGGCATACCCATGGGCACTTCTACAAGTCCACCATTCTTTATTTTACCAGTCAAAGCAAAAACCTTTGTACCTTTGCTCTTCTCTGTTCCCATATCGCCAAAAGCACTAGCACCATTTGCAATAATCCACGGTACATTGGCTAGTGTTTCTACATTATTAATATTTGTTGGTTGTTGCCAATAGCCTTTTTGAGCTGGAAAAGGAGGTTTTAATCGAGGCATTCCCCTCTCCCCTTCTAAGGATGCAATAAGAGCTGTTTCTTCTCCACAAACAAATGCTCCAGCTCCTGCTTTTATTCGCATATCAAAACTAAAGTTTTCACCAAATATATTTTTACCTAAATATCCCTTTTCTCTTGCCTGTTCAATAGCTATCTCAAGCCTTTTTATTGCCAATGGGTATTCTGCTCTTACATAGATGATTCCCTCATTAGCACCCATAGCATATCCGCCTATCATCATACCCTCAACTAAAGCATGGGGATCTCCCTCAAGAACACTTCTATCCATAAAAGCCCCTGGATCTCCCTCATCGGCATTACAAACCATGTATTTTTCACTACCTTGAGACTGATTTGCTGCATTCCATTTAAACCAAGTTGGGAAACCTGCACCGCCTCTTCCTCTAAGCCCTGAATCTTTTATCTCTTGGATTACATCTTTAGGACTCATGTCTTTTATACATTTTTGAATTGCTTTATAGCCACCGTTTTCTATATACTGCTCTATAGACTCAGGATTGATATATCCACAATTTCTTAAAGCAACCCTTTTTTGTTTCGCTAGAATTTCTTTATCTACTTTATCCATAGCCCAATTATCCAGAGACTTTTTTTCAACTACTCCTTCAGTAATAATACTCTCCACCATATCCGGACTTACCTTTACATAGGTAGTTTTTACCCCTTCATCATCTATTAGTTCTACAATAGGCTCTAAATAACACATACCTATACAGCCTGTCAGCTCCAACTCTATATCTATAGCTTTCTTATCTATTTCTTTTTTGATTTCATCAACAATTTTTTTTGCACCTGCGGCTATACCACAGCTTCCCTGACCCACAACTATTTTCATCCTTAGTCCTCCTTTTCCAAAGCTTCTTTTTCTTTTATTTCTCTTAAAATCTTTTTAACGGAATCGGAAGTTAATTTACCATAAGTTTCACCATTTATCATCATTACAGGAGAAAGACTACAACACCCTAGACATGCAACATTATTTAAAGTAAACAATTCGTCTTCTGTAGTTTCTCCGTCTTTAATCTTTAATTCTTCAGTTATTGCCTTTTCAATGACTTTAGCACCATTTACATGACATGCCGTTCCTTGGCATAACATTATAATGTTTTTACCTACAGGATTTAATCTAAACTGAGTATAAAAAGTAGCAACTCCATGAATCTTTGCAGGCTTTTCTCCAGTCTCTTGTGCAATATAATTTAATACATCCATAGGAAGATAACTATAAGTATCCTGCACTTTCTGAAGTATACTTATTAAACTACCTGGTACATTACGATACTTGTTAAGTATATCATCTACAACCTGGAAATCTATATTTAAAGAACCAGATTCTTCGACTTTCTTAACATTACCTTTGCAACATTCCATTTCCCCACTCCTCTCAACTATAAAAAAATTTTTAAATATATGTTTTATAAGTCTAAATTTTCAAAATATTTAACAGTTTTAAAAAAGAGTAAATATCTTTAAATTATATATCATAAATATACTTTTATTAAATAAATATATAATAACATATAATTCAACCTAGTTCAAACAACTGTTTATGAACATTAATGTGTATAAAACACATTGTTTTTTATGGTAATTTTGCAAAAAATGTTTTAAAACTACAAATATGGGTATGGAATGAAAAACACTGTAGTTTTATAGGAGGTTTAAACATGGAAAATAATAATATTAAAGAAGAACTTGTTCAACTATGTAATTTAGCTATTGTACTTTTAGAAAAATCAAAACAAAACGGTTTGATCTCTGAAGATCAGTACAACGAACATGTAAAGCTTAAAAAAGATTTTTTAGAACTTAATAAAAATTCCGAATCATAAACATAAAATCAAATCATTTAAGATTTTCATCTGTGATTAGATCAACTAATCCCATCCATACCTTTCAATAATTCCATATTTTACTTTTATCCTGTCTAACTTTTCTATCATTGGCGAAGAGATAAACCACAAAAATAGTGCTGTTGAGGTGGCATGTATTATATCAAATGGAATACCCATAAGATATGCAGAAATAAACATTTGTACATTTGGTTTTGCTTGAAATATAAGTACAGATGCAGGATTCATAATACCACCATAAATTAAAAATGCTGATAAGGCTCCAAAAATGCAAAGTGAGCCTTTGGTTTTTCTCAAAAATCCTTTTGTAAATAAAGCCCCTGCTAAAAATCCAATTACACCCAATGCAAACATTTGCCACGGTGCCCAGGGTCCTTGTCCTATAAACATGTTTGATACAAAACCTGTGATTACTCCAACCAAAAATCCTGTTTCACCACCAAAACACACTCCTGCAATTATAATAATAGCCACAACAGGTTTAAATTGTGGTAGCATAAAAAATGCCACACGTCCTGCCACTCCTATTGCACATAAGACACTAATTATAATTAGTTCCCTTGCTTGTGGTTTTCGACTTTCAAATACCAATGCAAATGGCAAAATAGTTTCAAGTATGATAAGCAGACTTATAAAATAATACTTTCTATCACCTAGAAAGAAAATACCCACATATATTGTTATGGGAATAGCTATGAGTATCATAACCATTGCAACAAAAGTTCTTTTGGATAGTTTGCGTTTTTCTTTAGGTGTCTGAACTAAAAAAACATCTGTATCTAATTGCTTTTGTGGAATAAAATTAAAAAGAGCAAGCCCTAATTCTAATATAGTTGTAAACTGTACTAAATAATCTTTCCAACCGGTCCACTTATTTGTGTAAAATACAGTGGTGTATATAAATAATGCAAAAAATACACTTCCAAATATCATATTTTTAAGTGTAAGCTTTGCCTTTTTTTCTAACTGATTTTCCTTAGGTTCATTTTTGTTTAAAAAACTTTTACTTGTCTTATTAGTATTTTTCTTTTCCAAAACCTTACCACCACAAGCAAGTATGACATCCTCTGCTAAAATAGCATTAGGAAGCTTTGCTCTTGCCATTCTATTTGCAGCTGTAGTATAAAAACTTTTCCCTGAAAAAAATTCTCGTGGTGAATTTGAACTTACAATATTTCCATCAAAGAACATTGCACATCTATCTGCATATTTAGCGCAAAATTCAATATCATGGGACACCATAACAATAGTAACACCGCTATTTTTTAAATCATAGAGTATATGAGCAAGCTTTTCTTTAAAATGTGCATCTAATCCTTTTGTTGGCTCATCAAGTAATAATATTCTTGGTTTTAATAAAAGCACCTTTGCTAATGCAGCTCGTTGTTGCTCACCACCTGATAAATCGTAAGGATGTTGATTTAATAGATGGGTAAGCTCACAAAGCTCAGCCACTTCATTTATTAATTGCCTTTGTTCATCCTTTGAGATTTTCTTTCCACTTAGCATCTCATAAAGATCCAGTTCTACTGTCTTTTTAACGAATAATGCCTGTGGATTTTGTGGCAAAACTCCAAGTAATCCATTATATTTATCTGCAATATCTGATAGTTTTTTCCCTTGGATCAAAACTTCACCCCGATATGGTGTGAGCAGACCATTTATAATCGAAAGGCTTGTGGTTTTACCTGTACCATTTCCACCAACAATGGCATATAAATTACCTTCGTATATTTTTGAAGATAAACCCTTTACTACATCAGGTAGATTTTTATCATATCTAAACCATATATCACGCATTTCAATAATTATATTTTCTCTTTGCGCCTTTCCATATTTTGGAATAAGAGACTTATTTATATCTATAGTATTAGCCATTTCTTCAAGCCATTTTCTCCCATCCCTAACAGTAATAGGACATGCTAAATCATTTTTTACACCTGCATAAATACGCATAGGTGTTGGGAGTGCCACAAACATATCATGATTAAGCTTTTTTAGCTTTTCTCCTATATCATTAGGTGTTCCGTCTGCAATAATGCTCCCATTATCCATGACTATTACACGATCCGACATAGGAAAGGCATCTTCTAAACGGTGTTCAGTTAAAATAATTGTAGTGCCAAGCTCCCGATTTATTTTCTCAATAGTTCCTAAAAAATCAAGGGCAGCTATTGGGTCAAGTTGACTTGTTGGCTCATCTAAAATCAGCACCGATGGCTGCATAACCATAATAGAAGCCAAATTAAGCAGTTGCTTTTGTCCACCCGAAAGCTCCGTAATGTTTTTATGAAACCAAGTTTGTATGCCAAAGAAAGATGCCATTTCTGACACTCTTGCTCTTATTTCACTTGTTTTATATCCTAGACTTTCAAGCCCAAACGCAAGCTCATGCCATACCTTATCTGTAACAATTTGATTATCAGGACTTTGCAAGACAAAACCTATTTTTTGACTTTGCTTTCTGTTATCAATTTTTTCTAGCTCTGTATTTTCAAAAAATATTTCTCCCGTTTTTAAACCATAAGGTGCTAAATTGGATTTAAGTTGACGAAGCAATGTAGATTTTCCGCAACCTGATTTACCACATATTGTAATAAATTCACCTTGATCTATTGTAATACCTACATTATTTAGTGCAGGCTCTTTTTTATTTGGATATGTAAAAGTTAAATGTTTGATTCTATAACTTTCCATTTTCTTTCCTCCCAAACTTCAATAATTACAGGTGTTATGCAAAGGAAAAAATACGCAAAAAACACACTTAGAGAATAAGGTGTCAACTCTACACCTTTAATTGATGGAAAGTATCTAAAGTACATTCCCCCTAAAAAATTTCCTGTTAATATATATAAACCTAAGGAACTAATGGTTATAAATGCTTTTTTATCTCGGCTATCAAATTTGAAGATAGAAAAGGCAGTACGTCCTCTTAAGCCATATCCACGACTTTTCATACTATCTGCTGTTTCTATTGCATTTTCTAATGCCCAAGTAACCATAACTGATAAAATAGTGATGCCATGCTTTGCCCTTTTAATTATACTTCCATTAGATATATCTCGCCCTACACAACGCTGTGCATTAGATATAACTTTGATTTGTGCTTTGAATTTTGGCACAAACCTAAGCACCATGGAAAGAATAAGGGATAATGCTGGAATAATTTTTCCAAATAAGTATATAAATTTATCACTGGTCATTACTACGTTATAACAAGAAAACCAAGAAATTACCGTGATTAACATAGTAGCTGCCGCTAAACCATATATAATCGACTCTAATGTTAAAGGATTTCCACTTGGAAGATAAGTCAGTATCGTTATTCCTTCATGATTAAAAGCAGGATTAATAAGGGCTGCTATAATTAACATAGGTAACATATAAAAAAAGTTAAATTTCAGGGCCCTTTTTCCCTTTAGTACCCCTGAGTATATAAAACTACAAGCAAGAGATATTATAAGACAGATAGGGTGCATCAAAAACATAGAGTATATTAAAACGAATGTGAAATATATAAAATTTACAATGGGATGATATGTTTTAAATGAATTCATTGATTATTCTCCTGTCAAAGAATTATATCCACCAATATCAGTACCCAGGTCACATGTATAAAGCCATTCTATTTTATCTCCGTCTTTTAATCCATAACGGGAAGAACCATAATTTGGAAACCAATTATTTACTTTATACGCCCAACCTGAAAGCTCTCCACAATCAAACTCATATATATTAGCAATCCCTTCAATATAAGCACTATTATATATTGGAGTATTTACAAACTCAAAATGAATTTTATTCTTTTTCATTTCACGAAGCAGTACATTGAACACACTTTCACCCTCGTAAAAAATCACTTCTTGCTCAGCAAAAATAACCCCATCTTCCGGTACAAGTTCTACCTTTTCTGTATCCAGCCAAGAAATATCATCTAAAATAGTATCACATCTTATAGCTAGAGTAGCAGTAAGCTCTTTGTCTGTTATCACAGCATCTTCTGGCTCTAGTGGAACAGGCTTACCTTTAGGAGAAGGTTCAGTTAAATATTTGTCTTTTTCTGTATCAATCTCTTTATTTTCAGAATATATTTCATCAACTTTTTTCTCAGATTCAGTATTTGTTTTTATAGTCTCTGATGTAATTTCTACTTTTTTCTCTACAGTATCTTTTCCTTTAGTTTCATCTGAAAATCCTTCCATAGATTCAGAGGGATTTTCAGATGGTGTATTAATCGGCTTATTATTAACATCGGATTCAGGCATAGGTGTGGCTTCAAGAGAAATTTCCTGTTTAGGTAATGGCGATGATATATTTAAGCCTCTACTACCGGGTGCATCTCCACCCCACCAAAAAGCTATTCCTAAAATAGCTATTATTGCAGCTGTAATGATAAATTTATTCTTGTGTTTTTTCATACTTTATTCTCCTACAAAAGTTTGGCTTTTGTCATCATATTAAAAAGCATTTGTGCAATTTCAGCTCGTGTTATTTCAGTTTTTGGCATTATTTCAATATCTTCATTTGGTAAAATGTTTTCAGTATAACAAAATGCAAGTGCATTTCTTGCCCAATCACTTGATTTAGTATAATCTGTAAAACCTGCTAAACTATCTCGTACCGCTACTATATCCATGTCAGTATTCATACCACAAAGTTTAGCGGCACGAGCTACCATTACAGCCGCTTCCTCGCGAGTAATTTTACCCTTTGGATTAAAGGTGGTATCAGATGTTCCATTTATAATACCATAACTATACGCAGTATTTACATATTTATAAAACCAATCCCCTTTAGAAACATCATTAAATACATTGTTATCTTTTATATTAAGACCAAGACCTTTAACTATAATCGTAGCGAATTCTGCTCTTGTCATACTACCATCAGGTTCAAAAGTATTTTCATTCTTGCCATTTATGATTTTTCTTTTTGCAAGAGCTTCAATAGCAGGCTGATTTTTGTGGTTTTGAATATCTATAAAGGTTTTTTCATGGTCTATAATAGGCATTACTTTTATATCCTCATGCTTTACCACTAAACCAATTTGATTATTGTCATTTGTACTATGGGGTAGTTTAATATTATCACTCATTCTATATAAAGTGTTTTTACCTTTTATGACTCTATCTATTGCAACAATCCCGCAAAGGCCTTGTTCTGTAGCCATTTGATTTGAATTACTCACTTCACTTGTATGACTAAATCCAGCATCCTTTTTATAATAAGTCATTAAGCTGTCAAGTAAAGTATTATCATTTTTTATAAAACGTGGATCGTCTAAAGAAACCCCTAGCTCAGTTAATGCTACTATTATTTGAACAACACTTTCTAAATTATCTCTTTGATAACTTGAATATCCACCATCATTATTTTGTATATTTGACATACACAAAAGTGCTTTATCAATGGCTTTTTTTACATCTTCTCTGTCTTGATATTTTGCAAGTGCTTGAAGTACCATACCTGTAATATCAGGTTCAGCATTTCCTTTACCTATTAGTGAAAATCCACCATCCTCAAGCTGACTCTCTAAAATACGATTTATATACATTTCACGAGTTCCTTGATTTTTGGCATCAGAGTTTTGTGGCATTTCATAATTTCCACTATCCAGTGCTAACAATGCCCATACGGGACCATTTAAGCCTTGCAAAATAACTTTATCATAATCCCCTAATGGTGTTAAAAGATTATATCCTGCCACATTTTTAGGATCTTTGCCTATTGAAGTAAGGGCTATAATAAGCCTTGAATACTCAGTGTATTTCTTTGAATGTAATATACCCTTGCCTTCTTTTACATATTCCTCTACTGATTTATAATAGTTTTGATAATATTCTTCTGGAATATCATATTCACTTCTAGCCAATCCTAAAATTGCCCATTCCCCACCAACACTACCAACCTGTGGACTTTTTACAGTTTGGTAGATATACTTTGCTGTATCTGTGATTACATTATCTAACGCATTTTCCTCAAAAGCAAATACAGGAGAAACACTTGTGAACATAAAAATAATAGATAATAAAACTGTCATTATTTTTTTGTAAATTTTGTTCATATTCAAAACACCTCCAAAAGCTGAGCAATAAAAAAAAGCTACAGCAATTTTTTTGAAATTGCCACAGCTGTTTGCCTGTGCTAATTCACCGTTTATTTGAATAAAAAAATATACAAATAAATCTATTGCTCCTTTACCAATGTTATTATGTAATTACAGAGCAACATTAATGCAGGTCTTCTGACTTACACCCTATAGAGTAAAATACTCATCGTTTTTAGCTTTGCCTTCCCAGTTTCCCAGTGACTGACTTTCGTCAACAAGCCTCAACATTAAGTGCATACAGCGGCAGTTCCGTCCAGGTTTCACACCTGATTCCCTTTTCATTTTCTATAACCTTAGAATTATAGAAAATACATTATGTGAATATTAAATTTTCAACTTATACAAATTGAATTATATCGCAAAAGACTTTTTTTGTCAATTTTTTGCAAGCTTATGAATTTGGTGTTTGTTTCATTATTCAATCTCCTTAGTCACGTTAAAATATTTCCTTAAATAAAAGAAATATCAAAACACGAGGAAATAATACTAAGGCGTATAAAATAAGTAAATAGACTTTTTATTGTGTCATAAGGGCAAAGAAAAAACCTTACAAACATTAATGTTTGCAAGGTTTTAAAAATTGTATTGTTTGGTTAATTTAGATGCAGCTTGTTTTTAGCTTAAAACCAAGGATTTCAAACAAAATATAAAATTTATTGTATCTGAACTTTTGAATATCAACTCTACATTTATACTTCTCTCAGTAAATCCTCAAGCTGTTTAACTAATGCCGGAATCTCTTTCTGTGATAAATTCCATACAAGCTCCATCCTTAATTCACCATACCCATGTGCCACAATATTTCTAAGGTCAACAATCTTTCGCCACTAGATATTCTTATACTCCATCCACAACTCTCTTGTCAATGCGTTGGCATGCTCACCTATATTAAGAAGCGACATTGCCGTTGCTTTTTGATAAACGTCATTTTCGAGAAACCTCTTTTCGCCAGCTTCATTTGTATACCGTATAATATCTTTGCATTCGAATATAATCTTTTTTAGTAATTGAATATCCCTATGCTTCATAAATTCTTACCTTCTTTTCAATAGTCAAGTAACTGTTTTCTTTTAAGGGTCCTACAACTACATCTACCTTGGTATTTAATTTTTCTTGAATATCAAACTTAAGTCCTGACACATCAAATAAACTCGCAACTTTTTCATCAAAGTATACAAGTAAATCAACATCCGATTCATTTGTACTTTCGCCATTTGCAAAGGAACCAAACAAATCGATACTAAGCACAGGATATGAAGAAACAACCTGAACCACTGCATTTTTTATATCTGTAATCGTCAAGCTTAATCACCTCTTAAAGATCTTAAATAAATTAAGACAATAGTCTACTATTTAATTTAATTATAATCTAAAAGTAAATCGCAGTCAAAAACTAACTTTTTTACTCACTTAATCACCCCTATTGGCAGACCTTTTTTCTATGTATCATTAGGTCAAAATAGATGCACTAGGAAATCATCACAATCTCTGCTGCTTATATCAGATTAGCGATAAAGTTTTTCCTTAACATTATACATCAGTGAGGATGAGTCTATTATAAAGATATTAATTTTAGACCTTGGTCACAAGGTTCTACTGTTACATAGTATTGGTTAGAAGTCTAATTTTTATTAACTAATCCATGTCATATCAGCACTTATTAAAGTCCATTCATCATTGCTTTTTTCAAGTTTAACCTCTACACCAATTACTCCCAATCCAGAACGATATTTACTACAATTAAGTGTAATTTTAGAACCTAACACTTTCTTATTTTCATCTTCAACCTCTAATACTATACCATTAAGATATAATTTTTCTTTATTTCCAAGTCGTTTGTCATAGCACCCTTGCACTGAATCAGCTCTTACTTCAACATTGTATTTATTAGCAAAATAGCTTAATATGTCTTCAATATCTTTATCCGTTACATTTTCAAGAGTTGTTGTATCAATAGCGATATATTCCATTTCATGATTCAATGCTTCATCTATAGATATTAAGGCATCAAGTGCTGTGGCATACATCTTAGCAATATCAGATACCTCTTGAGTTTCTATTTTCTTTTCATTAGTAACTTCGAACTCTATAACTCCAGTTGCTTTTTCTCCATTTGAGTAAAACACTTTTACGATTCTATATCTGCCTTCCACCAACTTGCCGTACCATCCTTTTAATCGAAAGGTAGTATTTTTACTTTCTTTAGAAAAAAGAATCTGAGAATCATCGATCCAAGCTACACCTTCTAATAAAGGAACACTATACCAATCTCCATCATGTTTTATTTCTAAATGTTGCTCTCTTCCAAAGCTATATTCTTTATGGGAAAGATTTGTGAATTCAAGTGTCAATTTTTCTGCATCAGAAGTTATAGTTTTTTCTTTTATAGATAAGATTATATCATCACTTTCCTCAAAAAGATTATATGGTGTTTTTTCCATGTCAGTTATATCAAATCTTTCGGTGGGATTACATGCCATTACGCTAAAAGTTAGTATTATTAAGCAAATAGTAAATATTATTTTTCTCATAAATTATTTCTCCTAATCTTCATTTTTATATATTATTAGACGAGTAAAAATAGAAATTGTTCCATATTAAGGTTGCTTTTTGGTGCTTACAACAACTCACTTATTAACTGAACATGCAACTTATACATCTAAAATACATTGTTTATGAATATAAAAAAGCTACATTTTACCTTCAAGAAAAAGATAAAATGTAGCTTTTAACTTGGTGCACCCTGAGGGACTCGAACCCCCGACCAACTGGTTCGAAGTTGGCAACAATGCCTTTTGCTTTATAGTGTTATATGCCTGATGCTTTGAAATTACTAGGTTTATTAAAATTGCGTTTTTGATTATTTAGTTTGTTTTGGGGACGTTTTTTTGATTTCGTCCCCAAAGTGTCCCCATATAACCACCCCATAAAAATATATGTGGACAATGAATTAGATATTACCCTTAGTCATTGTAACTAGTAAAACTAATTACAGCTTTAAACTTATATCCCCATATGTCTTAGGATACACGCCAGGAATCATAGCTGCTAGTACACCCTATCAAGCCAGAATATATGTTCGTTGCAAAGGTATAGAAAAAGGCAGGGCTTTAACCTACCAGTAGCTACTATTAATTTATTTATTCTTTGTAATTTCTAAAACTACAAAGGAAGCTGCTGCTATTAAATAGAAATAAAATAAAACCCTAAAATCATTATCTGTAGGTACTGTACCTGTAACATTTCTAATTACTATACCCGCTCCTAATGCAAACATCAGTAAAATTACTAAAATAACTTGTCTTTTTATGAGCTTCCCTATCGGAAGATTTTTTGAGATTTCAACAAAAACTTGCCAAGGATTTGGGTTATTTGGATCCTCTCCCATAGCTGAAAAAATCATTGTTGACTCTCCTTCCATTTTTTAAGATCATAATGAAGGAAACAGATAACTATAAGATTGAAAATAAGTAGAATTATTTTCATAGGCTGGGATATAAAAGTATTGCCAGTAAAAAACAAAGTAGCTAATATAGAAGCAATAACAAAAAATATTTTTTCTATTATGCTATACACTTTTTCTACGTCTTTAGTTTTATTATTCCAAACAGACATATCATTAGCTCCTTTCTTAGTCTCAACAGCCGTTTTATATAAGTCACCATATAACAAATCGCCAGTTATTGCAATTTCATTATAGGACTCTATTGGTAAATTATATGTATTAGATTTTAATAAATGACTTTTTTGTTGAAGTTGAATTATACTTTCTGTTGTCTTATTAGTATCTATCTTTTCCATAGTTATATTAACTTTATACCCTTTTGGAACCTTAATAGTCAAAATATCTTCTTCTTCATTAGTTTGTTTTGAGATATTTTTTTCAAACCCTTTAGTTGAGGGGAATTGCAATATTTTACCTATGGTTTCTTCTTTGTAGTTTTCTTTTTTCAGCGTGTTCACTATATATCCCCCCTAAAGGACACTAATAAGTTTTTTTATTTCCTCTATACTAGAAGTCTGTTCTATGATTAATGCCTTTAAGTTTTTACAGAAATTTTTTTGAGTAGTTTTTTCTCCTATATACACATCTAAATCTGTTAAAAGCATATTTTTATTAATATTTTTTTCCATAATTCCGTTTGCAAATTCTACTACTTGAACGTTTGCTCCAAAAATTGATATGTTTTTCTTAATTCTATCTTTTATCAAGCTAAAACTTACCTTGGGATTCTCTATTTGTATACCTAGGTTTTGTATATCTTTCTCATTTATTTTATAAAATCTTTCAAATATAATATTTCCTATTGTTCTTAAATCTTGAAATTCTAAACCCCATTCAGCTCTAACCCCTATCCTTTGTAATTCATTAATATCTAATAATAATCCCGTCTCTTCAATTACTTGTTTAGTAATATTTTTGAATACGTTTATGTCATCAGGCTCATCAAATTTTAAAATTACTTTATCCTCAAAAACATTGCATGTATAACGCTTAGTAGGATTAATCATAATAAACACATTGTTTTTTTTATCATAATTGGCTTGAGGCAAGCTTTTACTTAACTTGTTTTTTAATAAATTAAGTTTACCCATATCATTAAAAAGTAAATTATTGGGATATCTACATTCAATAAAAATTTTATTTAATTCAAAGTTATTTTCCAGCATATTTGTTCCCCCACGGACTAACAGTTTGATTTTTTTATTATAGTTTTACTCTATTATTCTATAAAATTTTACAATTTCCTTCAACAAAAATAAAAATGCAAATGCAAATGTGAGTTTGTGAACAAAATGTAAAACTATAATAAAAAAGTAGTGCTCTAATTACATACCACATCTATTATAAAAATCATCTAATGTTAGGCCTAGATAATCTGCTATCTCCTTAACAATACCTATTTTCATGCTATCAAAGCTCATCTTTCCAGTAACATAGTCTGAAATAGTTTGTTGTGGTATACCTGTATCTTTTGCTAACCTATAACCAGATATATTCTTTTCTTCTAATAGATCTTTAAATGACATATTCAATCACCTCAGTTTTTTCTTAGTAAATTTATTATTAGTAAAGTAATACCTAGATAGAACAATACATCAAATACTCTATATGGTGTTAATAAGTGTAGGGCTTGTATAATCAGCAATCCGATCAATATATTTTTTTTATTCATATTTTTAGCTAGACGTGATATAATAGTATTAAGAGTTGGGGGCGAAAGCCCCCATGGGATTAGTCGTTTCTATCTCTTTTCAATAGTGCAAACACTATGGCGATGGTGCTTACTATTTCAAAGATGATATGAACGGCTTTTTCTATTCTGTCTAGCATTTCCTCACCTCCTAATTATATTATACTGAATCATCGGTATAATGTCAATAAAATATATGAATTTATTTCCAAAGAAATAAAAAAAGAGGGGCTACCTAAGCCCCTAAATTATCATCTTTCCCATCATCTGGTATAGTCTTTTGTATAGATTGTTTCCAAAGCTGATTACCTAGAACTGCAGCACCAGCGATAAGGATACCCTGCATTATTGCATGGGTGATCTCTTCGGTTGTTGAAATCTTACTAGTTAACAGTGAAAATGCAATAGCTACAGCAGTTAGTATTAAAGGAATAAACTTATCTGGAATCATTTCTAGTTTCTTAAGAAAGACTCCAATAACATAGATCACAGCTATAATTATAAGATTTTGCTCTAAAATAAAATTCATAAAATCCATTACATTACCTCCTTAAATTTTTTCTTTAATTTCTTCAATATCTTTCTGCATTTTTTCAACCAAACCCAACTTATCGGCTAGTTTGTCAATAATTGATTGGAGCTTGTTTTCCCGCTTTTCATTTGTTTTAAGTACATAAAAAAGGAGCATTACAAATAGTAGTGCCCATAGCCCTTGTGATGATGCTGCTTTCATAATCTCCTGCTCCATAAAACACCTACTTTCCAGTTCTTAAATCCCAAAATGAAGCTGTCTTTCTACTGTCTAAATGAAAGAAGGTGTCATAGTACCCCACACCCCCACCAAGCCCATCAGTTTTGCAAAGCTCCTGCCATTTATTCTTAACATTGTTTAGAAAATCATTTTGCCTAGTTTTAGTAAAAGTGTAAAATTCATAAGGTAGGGCTACATCTGTGGCGATACCTAATAAGTGTTGACTTTTTGGAGCTCCATTTACTTGTTTGTTATATGCATCTGTCCTATATCCACTGTTGATGATTATTACACGATTATACCAGGTTCTAAACTTCTCTAGTCTTTGTATATGTGCTATTACATCTGCATTAATAAGCACCTCACCATTAGCCCTACATTTGAATTCTAATATATTGAAGTGCTGAGTAATTTGACCATCAAATACTTTTATATCAAGCATTATCTACACCTCCTTCTCTATAATTACTTTTCGATTTTCATTGTCCCAGGTGACCTTACAACCTAGCTCTTCTGCAATAAATCTTATTGGTACAAAGGTTCTATCATCCACTATAAAAGGAGCGGTATTTATTACTCTTTTTTCACCATCAACTTCTAAAATATCAGAATCAATAGTTAGAACAAGTTTCAACTTCTTCACTTCCTTTCTAAAATCATCAGGAAAACTAAAAAACCTCTCATGTTCTTCGAGAGATTTCATTTCCGTTGTACTATTTTCTTTTAAAAACTCAACTACTTCCTTTAGTTTCCAACTCGGTCTAGCATCTAAAATAAGACGAACACAGCCAGCTATAACAGGAGCAGAACAGCTAGTTCCGTTAAAAGTATGAAACATGCCTTGCTTTAGGTTTCTAACATACCAATAACTATCAGCTGTAACTGTTATTTCAGGTCCGTTTGAATCTTCTGTATTAGTTGCAGATACACAAATTGTATAGTCAGAACTTCCGGGGTAATGTACTTTTTCATCATCTTCATTACCTGCACTTGCTACCCATATGCCACCCCAATCAGCATACTTTTTTATAGCTTCATCTTTTTCTTTTGAATAACTACACGTTATGGAGGAGTTTACTACTCTAATGTTATTCTCAATGCAATAATCTACAACTTTATTAAAATCAGATACATACCCACTTCCATAAAATTCTACACCATCACCTGCTACTAGCTTAATAACTTGTCCTACCCAAGTACCGTGAATACCTAACTTATCTGTATCTATTACTGGTTTGATTTTTATTACATCAAGTTCATAAGGGCAATACTTGTCTAAAATAAAAACCTTCCTTGGACTTTTGAAATTAGGAAGGTTTAATCTGTCCAGTTTGCTTTTATTCTTATCTTTTATTTTTTCCCAATCACTCATAAAAATAACACCTCCCTAGGATCTTTAAACATAACCATAATTTACTTTTTCTTGTACGCCCCAAATGATACAATCATTAACATATTGCAAATATCCCTGATATTCGGCATTATTAGAGTCCTGCAACCCCAGTCTTTGCATCTGAAATTCATCATCTACGGAATAAACTTCTCTTATCTTAGCTACAACCTGTTGATTTATTTCTTCCTTGGTAGATATTTTTTCTGGGGGAACAGTTAGTATAACATCTACAATCATTTCTTCATCTATAACCAAGTCAAAATAAGGAAAGTTATCTGTAACCTTTTTACATAATTCCAAATCTTCTATGAGATAGGATCCTTCAATATAGTTTGGAGAAAGTTGCTTTTCCTTTTCTTTTATTAGTATATACACAACTCTCATCTCCTTTCTCTAAAACTGCTGTACTTTTATAGTTATGTTGAAGCTATTTTTTCCTGAGTAAGTCGAACTATCACAAAATACGTTATAGTCAACCTTTAAATAATTCCCAGAGATATATACGTTTGTTACGTTAATGCCAAAGTTACTAGGTCTACCAGCAAAAGTAGTGTAATCTGTTAATGTTACATCTTCATCAAAGCTATCTACTCTAAGCGTTAAGTATGTGGTAGTAGGCTCAATTGCATCCATTTTTAATGCTTTAACGCATCTCAAAACCCCACCTGTATTAAAAAATAATCCTCTAAGATAAGAATCTCTGTTCCAGTTGTTGTACGCTGTCTCTTTAGCTTCGAAGGTAAACGCTAAGTCCAAACCGTTTACCTTAGCTATGTCACCTAAATTAATCGAAGCTGTGTAAGAGAAAGTCTGCCCTGTAGTGATATTTGTCTTACTATTCGTATATATATGAGGGGAAGCTATATAAAACTCATTTTCAGCAAGTGCAAAAGCTGCAGCTGTCTTACCTTGTAAAGTATTAGAATTCAACCCGCTTGTATCGGTATCTACTGTTTTTAATGCTACTAGTATCTCTGCTGCAGTTTGGTCTGCTGTTGCTCCCGTTTCAACTCCGTTTAGTTTAGATTTATCTGTTGAACTCATGAATCCATTAGTAGATGTAGTGGCAACTGCATGAGCTGTACCACCAGCCCCTACGTGTGCATTCATATCGGCATCTAAGGCATATTGAGTATGTGGATCAGCTTCATTGGCATGAGTATTTACTTTTGCCTGTGCTCCTGCTGGTGTCTCCGCTCCTATTTTGCCTGTTGTGACTCCGTGGGGATTGTCAGTGTCTTCCATGTGCAAATGGGCATCATTTATGCCCAGTTCTATTTTATTCATATTATTAGCACTTACGGGAGTAATATCATCTACCCAAGTTGTTTTTGTATAGCTCATATTACACCACCCTTACTGTCCAATAAATCAGTAGACTTTGAGTATTAGTCTTTGGTATATTTACATTTTGATAGGCCATTTCTGTTCCACTTCCTAAAGTAGTAATTGCTGAATTTCCAAACAAAGATAGTTTTGTTATATCAGTATTTCCTTCATTTTCTGTAAGATAAAAAGTGTATTTTCTTTCATTAGCTGAAATTGTATCTTTATTCTGGTAAGCCTTTCTGAATACCTCTCCACCTGCATCGGATACACTCAATACATCTATATTATCTATACTTTTACTAATAACAGTATCTAATATCAAGCTATTAGCAGCTGCTGTAATACTCATATCTTCACCCCTACTCCGCATACAAATTGCCCACATATATTATACTGATGTAGATTGTATGTTATCTCATCCTCAAATCGAGGTGCTATAAAACTATCCCTTAAGGATAATAGTTTTACGAGCACCTCATTTTCCCTAATTACTAACCTCTTGCTTTCTTTAACTAGGGATTTAAAAAACTGTTCCCATCCACCAATCACTGAACCGTCCAAACATCTTATACTATACAAAGTCAGGCTGTTATCATCCCTAGTAGTTACTGACTCAATTAGAAATGTCCCATTAAGGTTATGCTTTGTATTTTTAATAGTAATCAGTTGTCCTGCTTTTAGTCCATGGTCATTGGTATTAAATGTTACCACCTTAGGGATAAAGCCATACTTCTCTAAAAGTCCATTGGTATACTCCATAGCGGACTCTTGAGAATCTAGGTTCTGTTCATTGACTACATTCTCGTAGATACCTGATCCACCTTCTGTGGCTTGTCTATTGTTTATTTCTCCTGAGTTTTCAGTAACTATAATTATAGGATAAAACCCTTGATACTCAACAGTTAGTACATCAGAGTCATTTAGTTTTGTGGCCATTGTCTCTTGAGATATAGTTTTATCACTTTTTGACCAATACCAATCTTTACCCTGTTCTAAGCTACGGATACCTACTGTTTTTTCTACCCCATTTACTTTTATTACTGGTACTTTAGCAACAGGTAAATCCACCGTAAAGGATTGAGTCTCCCCATCACCTTTAAAAGTTCTTACCTGAACAGTTGATACCGCATAGCCACCCCTGGTGTATTGACGATTCCTATACTGACTAGCATCTTCTTCAGCTTGAATTAAGTGATAGTTAAAACTGTTATCACTTAATTCAAAAGGAGCAGTATAAGTAGTTCTATCAAAGAAGTTCAGTTTTTTATCTTTATCTATCTCCCAGTAATAGCCTGTAACCTCATGCAAATAGTTCATTGCAATATTACCATTCACGTAGTTAAAAACAGCCCTAGATATAGTAGGACCATCTGTAATGTTACCTTCTGTTATTCCCTCATCAGAAAAGTATTTATATATAAAGTCTCTTACTATATCTCCTGCACATGTATTGTCATAGGCTTCTGCAATAATTCTTTTGTCTATTTGCTGTGAATAATCAGTACAGGATACAGATACGTATTTTACTGTATCACCGCTTGATTTAGGTTTAAATACTTTCCCTGAAAATATGACTTCATCATCTTCCTGGATGGTTACTACCATACCCTTTGTGATCTCAAAATAAGGATTGATTACAGTAAAGCTACAGTTAGTACGCTCATTTAACCTATCATTTATTGATAGCGACCTTTTTTGTACGGTAACAGCATGTTCATTTATTTTGTATACTCTCATTAGCTCACCCCTAATACTCCCATGCGTTCAATAATTCTATCCATAAGCCTATCCACACCATAATCATCTAAGATATTAGCTCCATTTATATTGATTGTCACAGACCTTTGTACTTTATCAAGAGGGGTTACTTGACTTCCTTTTGGAAGATTTAACAACTCAGGACCCTTCTCTCCAACCCATGCTAAGCCACCTGGATGAAATAATGTTCCATCAGCATATTGAGGTATTCCTGACTCTTTATTAGTTTTAGCCATAGCTTCTGCAACACCTAAATCTACATCGTGTTTTTTAGCAATATTTCTAATTTCTTCGTCTGATGGCCCGTCAACCGTACTCATATTTCCGTCATCGTCTATTATAGTTGTCTTTCCATCTTTTGTTACTCTGTGCGTTCCTGATGATGAATCATAACTACTATAAGTTTTAGAGCTACCACTTCCCGAAACAGAAACAACTAAATTGTCGATTTTTTCAACCATTCCCTCAGCATAACTCAAAGCGTTATCTACCCCATTTTTCAGTTTGCCTGCCAGTCCATCAACAGCCTGCTCAACTTTTGGAGATGTAGCTGTAATTCCATCAGCTAACATATTAACAAAATTAGGACCCCACTTATCACTATCTGCTGCAGGGCCTTCTTTTGTTGGTGAGCTAAACCCTAAAAAGTCTTTTATTTTTCCAGCAACAGCTGATACTGCATCTCCTACAGCATCTATTCGATCATGTATGCCACTGACAAACATATCTACCATGTTAGTAGCCCATGTTTTTGCACTGTCTACAATACTGTCGAAAGTATCTGTAACTTTTATTTTGATATTTCCAAAGCTTTCTTTTAGATTATTCCATAGCTCGCTTGCTTTAGCAGATACTTCGTCCCAGTTTTTATATAGCAGTACTCCTACGGCAATTAAAGCCCCTATTGCTAGAGCAACAGCACCAAAAGGGTTAGCGTTCATAGCTGCATTAAGTAACCACTGCATTGTAGTTTGACTTTGAGTTGCCAATGCCCATGCCTTATATGCTTTAGTAAGACTGTTGATTATTAATTGTGCCCCAAGAGCAGTGGTAACCCCTAAGATCACAGGTAATAATATATCTAAGTTCTCATATAGTGTCTCTATTACAGTGCTTATAGCACCCCACACCTCAGTCATTGTCTCTTTAAACTCAGGCATGTGTTTTTCTGCCCATGTAAATATTTCTGTAAGGATTGGTAACAGATTATCACTAAACCACTCATAAGTAACTTTTATAGACTCACTAATTAAATCAAATGCTCCTTTAAAAAAGCCTTGAATTTCTGGCATATGTTCTATTGCCCATTGTGCTAATTCTTGAAATATAGGTATCAACGCAGTCCCTATATTAGTAGCTACAGCACCAAAAGACCTTTTAAGCTGATCCATAGTATCAGTAAATTTCACACCTGAATCTATTGCTTCATCACTTAATACTATACCTAGTTCATTTGCCTTGTTTTTTAAATCTTCTACACTACCAGCTCCTGCATTTAAAAGCGGAGCTAGCTCTTGGCCACTCTTACCAAGTAAATCATTAGCTAAAGCAGCTCTTTTAGTTTTATCTTCAACTCCTTGTAATGCTGTTACAGTCTTTTCAAAGATTTCTTCTTGGCTTAATCCTTCTAGATCTTCATAACTCATACCTAGTTCCCCAAAAGCGTCAGAAGCTACAGTTCCACCCTTGCCTAATTCATCAACTTGGTTAGTAAGGGTTTTCATTCCTGCTCCTAGACTATCTATTGAAGCACCATTTTGGCTAAGTATAAAGTCCCATTCCTGGAACGCTTCCCTTGAAAAGCCGAGTTTTTGACTCATCTTATCTATTCTATCAGTTGCTTCTGCTGACTTACTTGCCATCCCAAGCATAGCAGCACCTGCCACCGCAGCACCAGCACCTATAGCAGCTCCCCACTTGGCAGCAGCCTTTATACCTTCGCCTAGTTTGTTCGCCAATGCTCCTGCTTTATCATCAGTTTTAGCTATACTTTTGTTGGCTTCAGCATTGTCTACAAATATACTACCAAAAAGTTTAAATATCTCTATTTTAATCAACTCCATTCGTGGAGCCTATAATTTTATATACTTTATCTAAAATTTCTTCTCTACTTCGATTATCTTCCCTTGTTCTCACAGTTACTTGGCTTTTGAACTCATCAAAAGTCATCTGGTGTTGATAATGAGTTATCCATCTTTGCATCAATAAATCCTCACTTCGCTTTTCATAAGCCTTGCTAATAATCTCAACCCCATCATCAATACAAAGAGCCATAACATAATCAATATTGCTATATCTATTCAATAGCAGGTCTAATACTTCTATTTCTTCAATTGACCTGCTAATTTTAAAAAATTTGCAATCCCTGGCATATCATTGAATTCTTGTAGATGTTTTAAAGACTCAGAAATAGATAGCTCACTAAATTCTTTTCCTGTCATTCCTGTAAGACTACCCATAAAGTCATTAACTTCTTTTTCTGCTAAATGGAGGTTCTCACCTATCATTAAAAGCATATCTGCACCTAACTGGTTCTGTGTTTTGCCCTCTGTATCAAGTTTTAAATCCATTTTTTTTAGTATTTTTGACATTGCAAAAATATCTTTAGTTTTCAGTTCTCTCATGTTTATCCTCCCTTAATTAAAAGAAAAAAGGCACTGAATTAGCGCCTTATGCAATCTTTGGATAATATATTTTGAATGGTGGTGTTTGTAAATCAGAACCATCATAATGTCCCATAAAAGTCAATTTCACAACAGCTTCATTGGAATCTTGAGTATTAAGTGTAAGTCCGTCATTAGATAGAGCATTAAATACTTGAATGATTACAGGCTTATCGCTACCGCTAAGGGTACCTATCCATGTGATGTTATCAATATAATCTGTTAGTTCTATATTGTTACGTGCTGTTATAATATCATTTTCTGGATCAGTAGATGTGTCTATATCGCCTGCAACAAGAGCTGATTTAATTGTGTCCGCATCCAGTTCTAATACATTTGCAACTATAGATACTTCCCAACTATCAAGAGTCTTTAGACCTTTTGCAGCCCCTTTTACCCCATCTACTTCTATTTTTCTAATACTAGGTATTGCTTTAAATTCCCCTCCACCTCTTGTTGCTCCTAGGAGCTTAGCTGAAGCAGTTTCAGGGGTATCAGTGCCAGGATCATAGTCTCTGAAAAAAGCTCCTGCATCTAACACTAGATGCTTAGCTGTATCAGCTGTATATCCACTATATGTTTTCATGTAATTACCTCCTAAAATATTTTAGCTGAAATATCAGCATTCTTCTTTTGAATCTTGGATCATCATCTATTAAGGTCATTCTATTTTGCCTGTAAATTGATATTTGCATGTTATCATCAATATATCTGTATTTGTGCAGCGTATTCCAAACGGTATCAGCCAAGCTCTCTAGTGCTGTTGTATCTCCATCTTTTGGTATATCCCATACATCCACGTCTAAGTTAAATATCTCTTGATCTTCATTTGTAAAGGAGTTCGGAAGGTCATAAACTATATAAGGATATTGAGCTTTTTCAGAAGCATTTTGAAAATATATATTAGGATGTATTGTTTTAAGTATTTCCTTTAATTTTTTCCGTAAATTAACCATTAGCCTTCACCTTCTGAACTTCTATATTCTTCCTCTGAAATTAAACCTACTGCTTTATTTTCATCATCTATAGCACTAAGATATTGACCTTGTATTTTTCTTATCTCTTCTATGTTCTCAAATACCGTATCTCTTAATATACCTCTTTTAGGTTGATTCTTTGATCCTAATTCTTGTAGTACTCCGTACCATGTATTATGTTTGAATCCTATTTGTAAATCTCCGTCTCTACGCCTTACCCAGTATTGGGTACTCTTATATAATCTCTTATTGCGTTTCATTCCTGGCAGTTTTTTTAGTTTCTCTATCATTCGTTTTCTAACCAGTTTGGCTGTATCTCTTAATGCAGCTCTTGATAGTTCCTGAATAGTGTACTGTACTCTATCAACATTGGATACATACTCAACACCATTTTTCTTGATTTTTATAACACTCTTAGGTAGTGGCATTGTTCACCACACCCTCACATATGAGTTCTATTAATTCACCATTCTTATCATATGTCCTAATAATGTTGTATTCTTTGCCATTATAAGAGAGTTTCTTTTCGTCCTGATAATCAATAGACCTTATAACAAACATGAGCTCAGGTTTTAGTCCTGTGGCTTGGGCTTGATAGAATTCTGTTTGCCTTATAGATTGTTTATCAGCAAATACCTGTCTACTAATTAAAGTCTCAATAGTATCACCTATATCATTTTCGCCATAGGTTACCCCTATAAGATTAATTACATCACGAAACAGCAATTATACCACCACCTCAAACTCAGTGTTATACTCAGTTGACAATGCTAAATGGATTTTTAGCATATCATAAGACTTTTGAAGTTTTTCTGAATCAGGATTATTCCATCCAAAGTGAGCCTTACAATAAATAATTATAGCTCTAATAATTAACGAATCCGTCTCATCGTTTGCCTTTGTTTCTGTTACCCCAGATATAATAAGATCGCTTTTGGCAGTTTCTATTAAATCATTTATTTCTTCATCAAAAGCATTATTTGAGATTCTTAAATACTTTTTTATTTTTTCCAACACAGTTTATCACCAACTTTTTTATTTAGAAAAGCCCTCTAATTTCACACTAGAGGGCTTATCACTAAGCAAATTTCTTAGTTATAGTTACAAGAGAGTTTTTATCAACTACTTTACCATCAACTAGCATTATTGCTTTAGTTATTTGGTCATCAGTGTCATTGTCCTCATATCTTTTAACAGCAATATTGTAATTAGTATTTAGTACATAATCTTTGAAGTTAAATAAGAATGATACAACTGTATCTTCTGCTATAGTAGATCCAAGGCTTGTCATGTAATCATTTAACACTACAGTTCTTCCAAGTAAAGTTCTCTCAGGCCTTCCATTAATACCATAATTCACTCTAGCAATTGGCTGTTTTTGACTATCTACCATACCTATAAACTTCATAAAGGTTTTCTTAGTCATACACCATACAGCATTAGATTCATATGAAAGAGGCAATGCTGCTTCAGCATTTATTAAAATATCATAATCCACTTCATCAGCTGCAGCTATGTCTATATTTTGTCCAGAAACAACCGTTTCTGCTAATATTCCTTTTGGCTGACCTTCTCCTGTACCACTTACAATAGACTGCTCTAAAGCTTTGGTCATCGCTTCAGCTATATTATTAATTATAGCTGTTTCAAATACTCCAAGAGTTACTACGCTTGTTTCAAATGAAACTGATACAGCACATCTCAATTTATAGTAGCTGAATACTATATTAGTAGTAGCTTTTTTCTGCTTATCACTGGTACTACCTTCTGCAACCCAAGTAGCAACTGGCTTAACAGTAGATGTAGGAATTGACAACCCGCCTTTATAAGCTGTTCTGGTTACTAGAGGTAAAATCATACCTGTTGATTCTAACTTTTCAATGATTTTTTCTAATATAGTTGTAGGAATCACAGAACCTACATCACTTGTGGTTGTGTTTGCATCTACATTCATAAATTTTTCAGGAATTGGAGCACCTTTAATTACGTTGTTCATGAATGCTCTTCTGTATTCAATTGAGTTATAAACATCTGTTTCATTTGCAACTGCATTCTTTTCTAATGTATCCACTACAGTACCCTCCACACCATTAATACCTAATTCAGCAATATTTACTGGTTTAGGATTGTTGTTTAATGCACTTAGGTTTGCTTGTGCTTTTGCTATTTCATCCCATTGGTTATCAAGGGTTTCAACCTCTTTCATTTTTGCATTAGCATCTTCAACTTTCCCATCACTTATTAAAGTTTGTGCTTCATTAATTAGGCCTTGTCTTTTAGCTAAATACTCTTTTTTATTCATTTCGCATCTCTCCCTTTAATTTTAATAAATTTAATTGCGCTTTAGTTTTTTGCAATAAAAAATCCGCTTCATTGTTATTACCAATGTTCGGATTCTTAATTGTACTTCTTAATTTTTCAATTGCTTCATATGGAATACCGTGCAAGCTATTATAAAAACCTTTGACTGTTTGATTTTTAGATGTATCAAACATGACTTCATCAACAAATTTATTTTTTACAGCCTGTTCAGCAGACATCCAAGTTTCATGATCCATTAGCTTGAGTAGTTCTTTGTCAGTTAACCCAGTTTTTTCTTTATAAGCATTAGCTATAGATTGATTTGCAGTTTTTAAAACCTCTGCACTATGCTCCATATCTCTATAATCACCTTTAGCCCTACTAGATACATTATGCATCATAAATAGACCTGTAGGTGTTATTCTGCTTTTCCCTGCCATAGATATTACACTAGCAGCGCTAGCAGCCAACCCTACAATATTTATTACTACATTGCCTTTATAATTCCTTAAGGCCGTATATATTTCTGACCCTGCAAATATATCTCCCCCACCACTATTGATTTCTACTTCAACATCTTGGTCATTAGCTTCGTTTAATGCCTTACTCACATCTTTGGGACTTGTTGCTTCAATTCCCAGCCAATTATAAATCCATTTATCGCCACTAGAAACTATGTCGCCTTTTATACTAACTTTCTTCGCCAACTGCTTCACCTCCCTTTACTGGCACGGTATCTAATCTTCTGATAGGAGTATCTCCTCCCTTAATTGGAGCCAAGTTCATTATTTCTCTTACTTCATTCGGTGTCATCATTCCTCTATCAACGAATTGAACTAGGTTTAATTTAGTTTGCATAGATGCGTATTGTAGCGCGCTTGCTTCAAATACTATTTTGTTACCGAATCCTCTTTCTCTTCTTGAAAATAATTTTCTAGTATATTCATTAGACATCTGCATTGCGTCAGGTTCTATTCTTGCTTCGTAGAAGCTGATCCACTCGTCTTCATTATAGCTTGACTGAACTATTTTTTTATTGGTATTAAAAAATGAGTATATCCTTTCTGTTGTACGGTCAGTTTGAGCTGCGTTAGGAACAAAATCTTTAGGTTCTATTCTTTCAGCTTTTGCTTTAGCATCTGTCCCTGCTACACCAAACGTATCAGATTCAATAGATAAATATGTATCTGCAAATTCTTTTACGTTTTTCTTTAGGTCTTCTGGCCTTAAAGATTGATTGTATTGTAATAGCCATCTAATTACACCGCTATTTTTGATAGCTCTTACTATACCTTGGTCAATAGTGCCTACCACATTCATTAAACTTGTTAATGCTTTCCCTGGAGGTTCTCCAAATATGTCATTGTCATTATAATCATCTCGTAGATGAATGATATCACTATATGAGAATGTACCAGTTTTCCCGTTTTGATAATAAAATTTCAAGAATAAATTGCCTGTTTGATTATAAATTGCCTCAGCGCTCATGCATGGTATCGGATAAAGTTCAATTGGATAACCATTATCATCTTTGATAATCAAAATAAAAGCATTATTGTTAAGCGCTAACTGTGTTGCTACTTTTTCCTGAAGCATCTGCCCTGACATGTACGGGTTAGGATCTTCTAACAAAAACCTTATGAATGGTTCAGGATTAGTTTTTATTTCCTTTGCATCGTTTCTTATGTGTTTAGGGATTAATTTACCAATAGCCTTAACTCTTGGTCTTATACATGCTCTCACTATATCGCTTTCATAAAGTTTTCCATTCCAAGCATAAAAACCATTTCCTTTGTCAGTGATCATTTTATATCGTGATACTGTTGTAACATTTCTGAATTTATCTAATAATCCCAATTTATCACCTCCCTTAGATTAAATTCATGTAATCTTCATAGTGTCTTTCAAATGCAATGTAGGCATCCAATAAACTGGCTACACCATCAATCCTTCGTCTTTGATTACTAGTTTTTATTAATTGAATGTTATCGTTTTTATCTACATCAATTGCAGCATTTGAAAGGTTCCATTTTAAAATAGGGTTATTATCATAGTTAATTCTTTTGGCTTCTAAATCAGCCGCAAAATTTTTCATAGGTGAACTCATAGTCTTTTTACCTTGGATAATAGCTTCCGTAGAGTCTATCCCAAAGTTTTGCTTTAATTCATCTATTATATAAACACTATTCCATGAGTCATAGCCTATTTTGTATATATAAATATCTAGTTCGCTCTGAACTTCTATAAACCAGTTTGTAACATCTTTATAGTTTATCTTGTTACCTTCACTTAGTCTTAATAATCCTTGATCATGCCATAAATCATACGGAATCTTATCTTCTTTCACTCTTTGTTCTAGAACGTCCATAGGAAGCCAATACATCTGTTTAACATACAATGTCCCATCGTCTGGAACCTTAAAAATAACTGTTGCACAAGTTAAGTCAGTTGTATTAGAAAGGTCAAGTCCACCAATTCCATATCTGGGTTTTAACTCTTTTAAGTTGAATGTAGTTGTATTATTAAGTTGTTCGAATGTTAGCCAAGCTTCAGAACTTGTTTCCCTTATATTAAACTCTTTACACACCAGATTTTTTACTAGCATTGGGTTGGATTTAGCTTTCTCAACTTTAGATGCTAATGTTTTTTCATTTTTAATTGTCCCTAATCCTGGATTAGCTTTTTTCCAACATTTAGGGTCAGTCCATTCTTTTCTACTATCAAGCTCATAAATAAAAGCTATAAAGTGCTCGTCTTTATAGCCGTTATCATCGAAATATCCATTTATTACTCTTTCAGATTCATCATACTTTTGGTCATATATATCCTCTCTTACAGTTCCAGCTGTAGATGTAATGAATATAAGCGATTGCTCTCTAGCAGTTACACCATCAGCCATAATATCAAACAAGGCTTTACCATTTTTCCATTGATGAATCTCATCCATTAGGCAACCATGCACATTAAGACCATCTAGAGTGTCACTATCACTTGCTAGAGGTTTGAATACTCCATCGTTATATAATTCACTGCTTAATTCTGAGACTAAAGGCTTAATTCTTTTTAATAGGGCTGGTGACTTCCTAACCATTCTCTTAGCTTCTAGCCATATAATTTTAGCTTGATCTCTTTTAGTAGCAACCGCATACACTTCTGGACCAGGTTCACCATCACCAATCTGTAAGTATAATCCAACACATGAAGCTATTAGTGACTTACCGTTTTTCTTGCCTACAATAAGTATAGCTTCATTGTATTTCCTGTTGCCTTCTATGTCTACAAATCCAAATACAGTTGCTAGCAAAGCTTTTTCCCACAGTTCAAGTACAACGGGTTTACCACCCATTTTGCCTTTTGAATGTCTGCAAAAGTTTTCGATGAATTCTATTACATGATTAGCTCTTGCATGACTGTAATAATATTCGCTTGTATTATCTGTTAGATCATATACTACTTTTTTATAAGTTTTATAAATCTTTTGGCCGACTATCTCTTTACCGCTTTCAATAAGCTCCCAGTATTCTAAAATAGGGTTATAGTCTAAAGGATACCTAATCATCTCTCTCACTGACAAATGAATCAAATCCATCATCTTTAGATTTTTGTTCCTGCTTAGGAACTAAATCACTAAGCTGTTTTATGATACTTTGGTAATTTTTATTCATAGTATTATAAAGTCTTGCGACTGGTCTTTCTCTTTCATAGGGTTCTGTTTTTTCTGATTGGCTAAACAATTCAACATACCCTTTTTTATTAAGATCATTTTCATATTCCTCAAGGGCTATCCGCATATATGCAGCTCTTTGAATCAAGCCTTCGATAATTGCCTTATTATCTTTTGATATATCCTTATAAATTCTTCTAAGTCTTTTTTCTTCTTTCAAAATTCTTTCAGGTTTTGATATTTCTTTCTTAATCGCCACATATATCACCTCTTTTCTAGGGTAGGGGGGTCACACATGAGACCTGTGTATTTTTTGAAGGTTCCCCTTCGGTCTTGAGAAATATAAAACCTCACTATTTTAAAGGGGGGATACCTTGACTAAGTTACCTTGTTCATCAAATATTAATCCTTCTCTTATTACTTCTTCATTGTTTCCATGATGTTCTTGATTATGACAATCTTGACAATCATATTCTAATAAGTCCCAGTTAAGACTTATATACGGATCATTAATATTATCAGGTGTTAACTTTATAGTATGATGGACTATCTTACCTGGCTTAACTATTCCTTTCTTTAAACACTTCTCACATAACCCATGAACAAAACTAATATAACCTTTTCTACATTCCTTCCATTCTTTAGAATTATAAAAAACTTTTGCAAACTCCTTTGCCATCTAATCACCTACATGAAAAAAAGAGCCTACTGGCTCTTAGTTTATATTAAATATATCATTATACCTATGAATATTGTTGTTGATAGAATTGGAAGTAAGCATCCTTGTCGGGTATAGTATCGTCCCACTCGGCTTCTTCCTCTAAAATATCCTCCGCTTTTATTCTTGTATTTATGGTATCTCATAAAATTCCCACCTTTATTAATTTTATATGCCTAACGCTTCTTTAGTTTGAAGAGCCTTATTAGACTCTTGAATAATCTTGATAAGTTGTTTCTATATTTTTTATTTGATAAATATTGAACTTAAAATCCTTAATCTCATTCAAAATACGTTGCACTTGATCCTCATTTAAGTATTCCATTTTATAAGACGGTAACGTAGATATTTTCAATCTAGCAGAAGCAACTTCATTTTTATTACTATATATCTCTATGCTTTCTAATGATAAAAAAATTTCATTTATTTTTTGGTTTATTTGGTAATGTAGTTGTGCTTTATTAAATTCTCCACTAATATTTAGATCTATATAATACTCTTTAAGGTCATAGATAATGTTTTTGTGTTTATCCCTTGTTACTATATCACTATCTATTACTTTACTTATTTTTTCATCTATTTTATCTAATCTTTTTAAAATATAGCCTTCAAATTTCTTTTCTGGTTCATTTATGGCAACATTTTGAAAAATATTATACTCTACTGAATTATAAATAGGGTTATTTCTATTTTCTTTAATTTCTAGTGAATTTTGTATATATTCTTTAAGTTTCACTTCAAGCTCTTTTACTCCTAACATATCGTTATTGTAAAAAATTGTTCTTTGATCTATGATATCAAATGGTAATTTCGTCTCTTTTTCACAGATATGCACTACTGGTTTCATAGTGGCGTGTCTTATTGCTAGTTCATACATAACATTTGGGTTCAATCCTGTCAAATTTGTAATAACTAAATCATCTTCAATGATTCTATTTATAACTTGTTTGGTGATCGAGCCTGATTCACTTATTTCATGAGCTGCATCTATTTTTTTAAATCCTAACTCTTCTAAAATTGGCTTAATGACTGACTGTATAACACCTTCAGCTTTTCTACGGTCATCTGAAGTTTCTTCGCCTATAGGTGTAATAATAAAACAACTATTATTTCTAATGTTCTTTTCCATAGTATTCACTCCTTTTCTTATATACCTTTCTATATAAGAAGTGTAATTCCTATGTTCATTGTTCGCAAATTTCGACAAATATAAAACAGCCGGGAAAGGAGGTATTAACTCGTGATCCCGACCGCTTAATATTTTGCTTAATATCATAATAACATCAAACTATGTGCAATTGTGTGCAATCTTTTTTTATTAAAGCTTTTAGTGCTTTGGAATGTATATTGTGGATCTGTCTCCAACTATAGTTCATATCAACTGCAATCTGCTCCCAGCTTTTATCCTCTATGTACCTAGCTCTTATTAAATACTGTTCCCTCTCTGGTAATGTCTTTATTGATTTTTCAATCTCTGCTAGTAACTTATACGACTTTTGCAGTTGCTCATTAGTATCAATTTTAACCTTGACCATTTCGATTACTACATCTGCCATATCCGTACTGTCCCCTGACCTAGGCATATCTGATATTGACATAGACATTTTAGTAGCTTTTGTCTCTAGCTCTAGTAGCTTGTCCTCTAAGTATCTAATATTTTTCTTAAGATAATAATATTCCTGTAATTGTCTCTTAGTCATTTTGTCCCCCTTTTCTTTTTGGCAGGTCTTTGCCAAGAAGCTTTATCTTTGTTAGAACAATCTCTACTACAAAATATCTGCGTACTAGGTTTTCCTACAAGTTTTTTCCCACAATACAAACACTGTTTAGCCATGTAATCCCCCTTTTGTTACACATAAATCTTGTAATGTGCAACTACCCAAATATTGATATTTGATTAGATAATGGATAGTTGGCCCAAATTACTTCCGTTCTTTTCTTTCCTTGCTCTGCTTGAGTTGATATTTCTTTACGGTCCCATCCTACTAATAGATCATTGTATAACTCCGAATCATATCCACTTAGTAGTACAGGTCCTGAATGTTTTTTCAGTAGTTCTATTAATTGCTTATGTTCATGGTCCTCGGTCATTTCTACGTTGTAATATCTCTGTCTCCTGGTGCTTAGTAAATATGGTGGGTCCACGTATATTAAGCAATCTTGCCTGTTATATTTTTTGATTAAGTCTAAAGCATTTGTACTTTCTATTTCAGCATCCTTTAGCCTTGTAGCTGTTTCTAATATTCTTTCAGGTATCTTGGACCAATCTCCACTAACTCTCTGCTTACAAGTTGCTCCTAATACTGGTCCTGCATGTCTCCAACTGGAAGAATAATATTGCATACCTGCCCTTGCCATGTTTGCTCTTATTAAAAATTGCCTTGCTCTCTCTATATCAGTACCAGACCTATCATAAGATTCTTTGTATTCTTCTCTGCTATATGGTGTAAAATAAACTGCTCTTGATAATTCCTCTGGATTATCTCTTATACACTTAAATAAATTTACCACTTCACCGTCTAGATCATTAAGTATTTCTGTATTACATGGAGTTTTTGAAAAGAATATTGCTCCGGACCCAAAGAATGGCTCCAAATAAATTTTATGCTCAGGCATTAGATCAACTATTTTATCTGCTATACTCCACTTGGCTCCTGGCCATTTTAGAACTTTCAAACTTACACCCCCTTGTGTCGCCTAATTTTCAGATCACTCAATCCTTTAAATATGCAATTAACTACCTATCCACCAGCTAAAAACTTCTTCTCCATTTTCCCATTGCGTTTCAAGACCATCAGATTTTCTAGCATCTATCATTCGCTGAAAAGCTTTTATATAATTTTGTTTATACTTTGGATACCTTTTAAAATCTTTAAGCATGCCCTTTTTCCCTGACATTGGACAACCTATACAACCAAGTCTTGCGTAACCCATGTCATACAATTCACAATAAGGTAGATTGTTATTTTTAATAAAACTCCATACATCCTGGTCAAGCCAATCCACGATTGGATTCAACACATGTTTACCTTTAACTTGGCAATTTTCTATCATTTTTCTTCTATGGTCGTTATCACTATTAAAAAATATTTCACGTTGTTCTTTAGCTTTTTTACTATTAGATCCGTAAGCATCAAACTCTACAATTTTTCTACCATTCTTTCTTTTTACGCTCTCAGCCCACCTAACCCCAGTGATTACAAACCGACCTTTTCCTCCACCTTCTTTCAATACATCACAGCAGTATCTAGCTATTCTAGTCGGCGGCATTCTTTTTTTAACTATAAGTTGCCACATTGGATGCCCAGGATAAGTTGTTTCTACATCTTGAAAACTTCTTACAAATCTGACCAGTTCCGGTGGATCTACTGTTGTATGACTATAGTGTGCATCAAATTTTACTCCTGCCATCTTTGCTAGATAATAAATACATATACTATCTTTACCACCGCTAAATGCTAGATAATAACCTTCAGGCGGTTCAAACATTCTTAAACGATCTAAGGCGACTTCAATTTTATCTTTGCCATCAATGTTTAATTGACCTAACAATTTTCCACCTCCCATGTTGCACATAATTTTCAATATGCGTCACTTGCTAATTTATAATCCAAAACATTAGGGTCATTCTTTAAGTTCTCATAATTTTTATACGACATAACTTCAAGAACGTGTTTCTTAACTTGTACTCTCAGCACCCATACTTTTACATAAGTCATAGCCATGTACATCCCCCTCTAAATTTTTCCAGTACTTCCAAATCCATTCTTTCCCCTATCTGTTACCCCTAGATTGTCTACTAGTTGAATAGTTGGTATAAGAATTGGATGTATTACTAGTTGTGCAATTCTTTCGTATGGTCTAATAGTTGCAGGACGAGTTGAAATATTAATGAGTGTTACAGCTATTTCTCCTGTATATCCTGCATCAATAGTTCCGTACTGTGCTACTAGCCCAAACTCTTTTACAAGTCCACTCCTTGGTCTGATATCACCTACGAGTCCTGGCATTATATCCACACATATACCTGTTGTGATTGTCATTCTCATATTAGGATAAAATCTAACTTCATCATCAATCCTAGCTCTTAAATCTAACCCAGCATCATTTTCATATTTCTTATATGGCATACATTTTTTATCTAGTAATTTAATCTTCATTGCATAGCTCCTTTTCTCACCTTTTTCTTATAATATCGAATTCTATCATACACAGCTTGATCAGTGATACCATACATTAATCCTATATCCTTTAAAGTCATATTTTCTTTACGTAATCTAATCATATTCTCAACATCTTCTTTAGTTCCATTTTTGGGATTCATGAAAGGATTTTCAATAGCATTGTCTAACATTTTAAAAGCTATATCAGCATTTTCAAGTCTATATCTTATAGCAATAAATAGAGCTGCATAACTTTCTACTAAATCAAGAGTTTCAACTACCATCATATTTCACCTCTCTTTTTTCCTTTTTATGTAAATTCCCTATATAAAATATAATAATATTTATTTATTTTTTTAATTTAGGGAGGTTTAGGGAGGATAAGGGAAGATAAAAGTATCAAAAAGGAGGAACTTATTCAGTATTTTCAATACTTAGGGAGGATAGGAAGATAAAACAGGTAAATCCCTCATGAGAAAATTAATTTTTCAAAAACCCCTTTTTTGCCTCCCTTCCTCCCTGTATCCTCCCTAACCGTTGCAATTACTTAAGGAGGATATAGGGAGGAACTAGGAATTCAGGGAGGATATATTTAATTGTTCATTCCTTGAACTACCTTTTATTTCCGTTGTTCCTGCCCGTAGCATATTTCCATTAGTATTAAATGCTATTTCTTCCCAGTACATCATCCCTGAAGATTTTTTGTTTACTAACCCCTTATCCTTAAGTTTCAAACTTAAAGCTCGCTGGCTTAATTCATGTTCCCTGTTCATCTCGCACCATCTTTTATAAACCTCATAAAGAGCAGATGACTGTATAAAGCTTTCTTTTTTTCTTATACAACAATCATTTAAAAAAGATTTAATTGTATCCATTTCTGCCCGATATGACTCTGTAGCCTCAACAACCTCAGCAGGAGGATTTAATCCTTCCTTTTGCCATTGCAAACACCCCTCTATCGCCCAGTTCAAAATACCTGATAGCTCCTTCATAAGCTTATCCTTTAAATCTCCATCTTGCTCTTCCTTTGGTATGGTAACAGTAAAGGGTATCAAACGAATACGTCTCCATATACCGTTGTCAGTTCCTTTAATGACAGGTTTATGGTTAGTACCCATCCATATTTTAAATTGGGGAGTAAACTCAAAGAATTCCTTGTGTAAAAATCTAGCTATCATCTTATCACCACCGGTTATTTGCTTAACTAGCGCCTCTGATAATTTTTTACCCTCATCTGCCTCAACAGTAGATGCAAACCTAGCTCCAAATAATCTAGCAATATCATTAGATGCCGAGTCACCTTGCTTGACTAAAAAAGTCTGCATAGATGTACTCTTGCTGTACTCTCCCAGCATTGCCTGTATAGTCTCTAAAAAAGTACTTTTACCATTTGCACCACTACCATATGTCATGAAAATACATTGTTCTGCCATACTTCCAGTAAGAGAATAGCCGATAGATCTTTGTAAAAAGTCAACTAATTCCTGTTTTCCGTCCATAATCTGAGATAAAAACTTTAGCCATAAATCTGGCTTTGCATCCTTATCATATTCTACTGGAGCTACCTTGGTAATCATATGTTCCCTACTATGCTCTAGGAGCTTTCCAGTCTTTAAATCTATAGTTCCATTCTGACAATTTAGTAGCCAAGGGTCTTGGTCTAAGTCCTCAGGTAAAACTGGTACTCCTTCTATGTGTTGAGCCTCAGTTATCATATTTTTCTTTCTTGAAGCATTCCTGCATTGAGTGATCCACTTTGTAAGGGCCTTAGCAACTTCCTCATTTTCCTCATCCCTAGCCTCGTTATACATACTTTTTATAGTCTTATCTGCTTTTCTTTTTATCTCTCCCGTCTTATCTTCTGCCCAGCAGGTTTTATTCCATATATACCAGCAACCATTCACAAAAGAATACTTCAAGTCCTTACCATGCTGATAAATAAGTCTTTGAGCATTACCTGTATCATCAAATGTAAATCGTTTTATCTTCTTAGGAGCTCCTTCATATTTTTCTGTTTTTATCCTTGGTTCATAGACTGCATTACAATCTCTTATAGCATTTGCTATAGTCATTTCTCCGTAGGTCTCAGAACCATTGTGAACCTTGTCCCACTTCTCTCTATAAAGTCCTGAGTTTCTAAAAATATTATCCATCATGGAAATATTTTTAGCAGTCCAAAATGCTAGCATATTACAAAACGCCTGATCTGCTTCTGACTGACTAGGATATGCTCCTTGCCAACTACCATTAAGTAGATCTGTAAACCTTTGACCATTTTTTGCATTAGCTGCCTTTATAAGTATTTCATTTTCAGAAAGTGATATAGATTGAATCTCTTGTTTTTTAGGGCTTTCTTTTTTTACCGCTATATGTTTTTTATGAACTATTGCCACTTGCTCACTTTGTTCAGCTACATCTTCATAGTCTTTTAATACCTCTCCTGTAATGGTAAAAAACCTTCCATGATCATACATCTCAAGTCCTTGCTGATTTCTTCGCCCACCCTCAGGGAGCTTACCCTTAGCTATAATATGTAGTCCCTTCCCCGAGGGACTTTTCTCCGTATAACTCTTAACTGTGGACAATACATCTATTGCTAACTCAGAAAACTTATTGTTTTCATCTATGCAATTATCAATGTCTATACCAAAATAACCACTGTCTGAAAACATAAATCCAATTCCCGCTAGATTATTTTTTTTAGATGCCAGGACTGCTGTTTTAAAATCTGCCCAAGTACTTGGGTCATTGGACTTGGCATTATATCCGTTTACTGGATTAACTGGTATTTTATCGTATTTCTGTTTTTTTTCATCCCAAACAGCCCTCCAACAAACCCAAGCTTTGAGTTGTTGAAGTTCGTTTGGAATGTTTTTAAATTTATCAGAATGACACATGCCGTCCCCCCTTACGCAAAACGTTATATAACACTCTGCAGCTATCTATTACTCTGAAAAATTCGTCCATATATTTTGCTTTTTCTGTATAAGGGATTTTCGGATTATCCATATAATCACAAGCCTTATAAAGTCTCTTTAAGCATTGATTGTACTTATCTAGCACAACTTTTTCTGAATCACTCGTGAAGATTACTTTATTCCTACCCACTAGAACCATTAGTATCTCCTACTTTCTTAGATGAGGATTGTCCCCCATCCAACTTTAGAAAGGTATATCTTCATCATCATCTACTGGTACAAACCCTTCAATGTGTCCAGATGTGTCATTCTGCTTATCTCCCCGCTCAAGAAATTCTACACGTTCTGCAATAATATCTGTTCCGTACTGCTTTACTCCATCTTTTTCATAATTATTGTTTTGAATCCTACCATCAATGCCAACTAATCTGCCTTTAGCAAGATATTTGTTACAATTTTCTGCAATCTTACCAAATACAACTATCCTAAAGAAATCTGCTTCTTTATTTTTTGAAAATGGTCTATTTACTGCTAAGTTAAAATTACATACAGTAGTCCCACTCTGAGTATTTCTTAGTTCAGGATCTCTCGTAAGTCTCCCAATCAATACAACCTTATTCATCCTTAATTTCCTCCTTCTCAGTCGCCTTTTTTTCTTTTATTTTTTTAGTAGCACATTCAGCACATAACTCTTTTCCAAATTCTTTTTTAGAAAACTCAATAACGCTATTTATATCCATCTTTGGAGTAGCTGTTATATTTTTTTTGCAACTAACACATTTATAAATCTTATTTGAAGAAGTTTTTTTAAAAGATGTATTTTCTAAAACATTTCCATCATCGTCATCTTCTGAGGCAATACCTAATAAAGCAGATATTACATATCTTCTTCCATAAGTGATAGCTGAACCAGCTCCTTGGGGTGTGATTTTTTCAGCTGTGAGAGTAAGAGGAGTTAATTCCATCCACTCCCCTGAGCTATGTAATAACATTGTAGATATAGAAATATCCTTCCCATTGCCTCCTGGACTCTGAATGACACTTAATCCATGCTTTGCCATAATAGGCCTAACTTCGTTCAATATTTCATTCAGTGGAGCATACTTTGATTTGTAAAAAGGGTTACTGGCTGTATTTGCAGGGTTTTTTACCTCTCCCTGAAAAGCAGCTAGGGCCTTTGCTAGATTTATAATAGTTTCTGACTTATCCATTTAAACCACCTTTCTTCTTTTCCTTGGGTCATTAATTAACTCGCAACCCAGTTTTTTATATACATCATTTATCCTCTTTTTTGACTGTGCTATACAAACGCCAACATTTTTGTCATAAAAATCATATACAATAGCATTTGTCTTGCCACTAAATGGTCTTGATATCCTTCCGACACTCTGTTGTATAACAACTTTATCTTTTTTAGGAGTTATCAGAAACAATCTGTTTAGCCTTGGAATATCTAACCCCTCTTTAGCTAATTGATAAGTAGCAAATAAATATTTTGCCTTTCCTTTTCTCATATTTTCTAAAATCTCTTCTCTTTGTTTAGTTGGAGTTATGCCGCAAATAAATGCACCTCCAACTGCATTTTTAAGTTCCTCTAAGTGTGCTAGGCTATCCCCTAAGACTAAGTTACAATTTCCTTTTCCATACTCTTTTAGCTTTTCTATGATCAATTTATTTCTGGATAAATCTCCAGCCATTTCTTTGAGCATACTGGAAAAATTAAACCTTTCATCATGACTTTCATAGTTAAAATCAGTATTAATAAAATTTACAATAGGAGTCATCACCATATTGTTTTCGCTGAGTTCATCTTGAGTTACTTCATAAATTTTGGGACCTATCTCGTGAAACATTGTTTCTATAAGACCATCACTCCTATGTTCTGAGGCTGTAAGCCCTATCCTATAGTAAGCTGGTAACTGTGATATAACCTTTTGAAACTGGCCAACTTTATTAGGATTTTTAAAGCAGTGGTGAGCTTCATCTATAACCACACAACCAAACTTATCTTTTGTTTCTGATAAATCTCTGTTAGCCATGGTCTGTACTGTTGCAAAGGTTATATGACTTCCTATAGTAAAAGACCCTCCGCCAATAATTCCGTACTGTCCTCTTTCTAAACCTAAGGTACTCTTAGCTCTATCAAGAGATTGTTTAAGCAAATCCTTAGTGTGGGTAAGCCATAAAGCAGGTTGTCCTAGTCTTGCTATAATCTCAAGCCCTAGCTGAGTTTTCCCAGCCCCACAGGGCATAATGAATACTCCACTGCTAATTTTGTCTAAAGCCTTAGTTCCTGCCTCTTGATAATCTCTAAGTTGTATAGATGAATTGTATTCAATCGGTTCACACTTTAACTTTTGAATGTCCCATTCACATAAAGTTTTAGATTCCTTTACTAGTTGAACTAATCTAAAGCAGTATCCCCTAGGGATAACTAAATCGTCTTCTATGTATGAATAGAGTTTAATTTTCTTATTTATATTCCAAACTGGTAAATTCAATATTTTTCGTTTTAAGTATTCAGGATTATCTAAGGTTAACTCCTTTTCAATCTGCTTTTTAAGTTTTAATGGAGTATCTATTAAAGTAAGATTACTGTCTACCGTAACTATCAAGCCATCACCTCCACTTGTATTAGATTGTTAAAGTCCCATCCGTATTTTCCTGATTTAAGTTTTATACGAGGTACTTCTAAGAACTGTTCCAGGGCAATGCTACCTCTAAGCCCTGAATTTATATCCTCCATTACCTCTGCCCATGGAATTATAAAACAACGGTTTTCAGTGTCGTTTTTAAGATTACAAACAATATAAGATAATCCACCCTTATTACGAAAATCTGTTAAGCCAAACCTTTGATTATTCCTTATTTGACTATAGTTTAGAGTTTTTTTCGCAGTTCTCTTTAACTCAACCCCTATAGATCTTCCATCCTTTCTCATTAACACATAATCAAATGGAGTCCCTGAAAATCCAGTTATTATCTTATGACACCAACACCCAGTATGGGTGATTGAGGCTCTGAATTCCGCCTCAAAATCAGAGCCCCTTTTCTGTTTATCTCTTTGGGTGTACCTCATCAAACCACCTCGTTAATAGTAGTTTCTATTTTTAGATTACCAGCAGTATCTCTTTTGACCTTACCCTTAAACCCTTCACTAGTTTTGATACTCATTTCATCCAAATCAAATTTATCAAGAAATTGGCATACCTCACTATGAATAAACCTTTTGAAGTTTTTATGTAAAATTTCTTTTCTTTTAGCTTTTGCTTTATCACAACTACAATTTCTAACTATATAATCATCAGTGTATTCTGATTTCTCTGTAGTGGTCATATTTCTAAGCTTTTCTAGGTCTATTTCAACAATCATAGCTTGTCCACAAAAGTTACACACTGCTTCAGTTGTATGTGCAGTCATATTTTCACACCACCTTTATTTCAATCTTTTCATCTTGAGGTATTACTGTAATTCCTTCTATAACTTCCCCTTCTGAAGTTACAGCTTGTCCATTAGCAACCTGAACAGATTTTTTTAATTCTGCCTTATTTACTTCTTCTTTAATTCTTATAAATTCTTTATATCCAGATTCTTTTAAGAATTTTAAAACAATATCATCTTTATATTCCCATTTAGGTTGCTGCTTTCTAAAACCTACTTTTCCATAAGGTGTAGATATCTTAAGCTTTGGATCTTGTTGCCTTTCTTTTACTGCATATTGAGTAAGAAGTCCCTCAAAATAAGCTATGCTGTTATCAATACCTTTTAATTCCGATTCCTGCCAATCTTTAATTCTTTGAATTTCTTTTTTTGCCGTTTCCTCAATCTCAGCTTTCTTAGCTAAGTAAGCCTTAATCTTTCTGAATGCCCAAGTGACTTGATCTATATTTTCTATAGCAAAAGCTTCTGGTTGAAAATCATAACCTAAGTCACTTTCATATTCGTCTATTTCATGCATCTGTAAGATATTCATCTATTTTTCCCCCTCGAATTTTACTTTTAATCTTTCGTATTCAGCCTTTTCTTTTCGTCTTATAACACCTTCTAAGTCTATTTCATCAGCAGATGCAACATCTTGCCCTGCTTGCAAATCATAATCGTAAACCCAAATCCTAAAATATTCTTTATCGCGGACACTTCCCATATTTATTTCTACTATTCTTCTTCCCTGTTGTTGCCATGCTCTCAATTCTTCTAATAATTTACTCATTTTTTGCCCTCCCTGTATATTTGTTTAAAATTCTGTTATAATACAAGTGAATATATTTTTTTCTACGGTCCTATTTGGTAGTTGCTGCTACCTCAGGGCCATTTTTTATTTCTTGGAATATGTTATTTAACCTTAGCTCTGCTGCATTAAGTGCATAAATAGCAGCTTCAACATATTGTGGCTCAGCTTCACTTAGATTTTGTCTGGCTTGCTTAACTTGTTCTATTGCCTCTTTGTACTCTTTCACTATCCCACTTCCTTTCTGCCTTGACTCCTATTGCACACATGATATAGAAAACTAATAAACCTGCTGACATAAAACTAATTCCCCATATATTCAATACCTCACCTCCTTCCACTCTGCCATAGCCACCAACACACCTGGACTAATGTCATCAAGTCTTTTATGTATCTTTAAAAATCTAACTTTAGGTACTTGCGTCTTTATCTTTTTAGGCCTGTCCAAACTCCTTGCATTTTTCTTTTTTCTAGGCACTTTTTCACCTCCTTGTCGAATTATTTTAAAAGGTTTTATTGAAACCGTGTTGAATTAAAATAATTGGGGGTGTTTAACATGAATGACACTAACATTAAAGATACAAAATTAAGTAAAGTAGTTATAGGTTCTAATAGATATTACGAAAGTGAAGTACCTATAAAATGTCCTTACTGTGATACCGTTATAGAGCCTCATCCTATCCATTGTGCAGGGTTAAACTATACTGATACTTCTAACGTTTATATAACTACATTTCGTGGAAACTGTTGTTCTAAGGTGTTTTTTACAACTCATGAAATAGATAAAACTAGTAAAAAAGGTACTTTCCTATATGTTTATCCTTTTACAAAGTCTAGGAGGTTTACAAATGCAGTACAGATAATTTCTCCTAGATTTATCCAACTGTATAACCAAGCCTTTTTTGCTGAAAAACATAACTTTTTTGAGTTGGCTGGTTCAGGATATCGTAGTGCAACAGAAGTATTAATAAAAGATTATGCAATTAATATACTTAAAGAGCCCTACAATAAGGTTGTAAAGAAAACTTTGTATGAGGCTATAGGAGCATACCTGCCTAGTATAAAATTATCTACATCTGCTGATGTAGTTAGAGTAATAGGAAATGACTACACCCATTATGAAAGAAAATATAAAGATGTTGATTTTGATATCCTTAAACAATATCTTGAAATATTTATACAGGCGATAATTACTGAGTACCTTATTAACAACCCTGTAATTCCTACTAATCGTTAATGGATTGGTCTTCCTTTCCAAATTTAATATCTACATTCATGGAAGCTATTTCATCTATAAGTGATTTAGCTTCTTCTAATTTGTGCATTAATGTGTTCAACTTCAATAAAGCTTCATCTACACCAACCGTCTCCATCTTTAACCTTGCTCCACCTAGATTAATTGGTCTATTATTGTTCAATTTTTTTCATCTCCTTAGGTATATTTTTAAAAATAGTACATATATTAGTACTTTGTAGACTTTTAATCTCATAAATCTTTTTAAAACGAGGCTTTAAACCTCGTAATAAATTTAATGTCTATTCTTTAATTCGATTAGAATAAGATAACTTCTCTTGTAATTCCTCAAGATCTTTGACTACGTCCCCAAAATCTTGATTGTAATATTTCGAAATCGCCTCTAATGTCCCTAATGCGTGTGCTATCTTAATACAGTCATTTTCATCAACCATAACTTTGTACTCAATTAACATGATTTAAGCCTCCTTTTTATTCACTCACTCTTCTTAAAACCCCATAGTTTTCAATTGATTCTTCTTCCTTCACTTGCGATATTTCCTCTTGCTCTGTCATCCAGTCATCTAAAGCCTGTTTCCTAAACAGCTTTCTTCTCCCCAGATTTGTACAAGGTATTTGTTTTCTTTTTACTAGTTCAAGAATCAACCAGTAGCTTATTCCTAGATAATTTGCTGCTTCCTGAGCGGTAAAAGTTACTGCTTTAACATCTAGCATTTTAAATACACCTCCCTATCTTTTATTTCCCCGATTTCAAATCGGTAAAATTAAATAACATCTTCAATGCTTATCTGACCTGATAATTCTTTATATCTTCTTACAATTTTCTTTTTAGACTTATTAAGCCCCTTATATTTTTTATTTAGTTGCAGTTCAATATCTTTTAAAGCTTCTAAGTTTGTAGTCTTGTCTACGTTGACATAACTAGATTCTCCATCTTTGGTTTTTCGATTAAAGCAGGTTCTTATTCCTTTTTCATCCTTATAACTTCTCATGAGATTATTAGCGTTTTTTCTCAAGGCTTGCTCTCTAAGCTTCTGTAAATCACACGTAAAGTGAGGTCTTAATAATTCCATAACATCTTCCGTTGTAATTTCTCCAAGCTCTTCCATTTGAAGCAAAATAACTTTTTTAGCCTTTTTATCTAAACTGTAAGATTTACTCACTTTCTCACCCCTTTAAAATAATTTTGTATGGTAATTAATTTTTGAATCGCAATACCTATAGTGTTTAGTTCAATATCAATCATTTCCTCAGTATCAGAAATACAGTTCCAAGCTTTTAAAGAATCCTCTTCCACACTAAGGGTCCCAATTTTATGTATTGAGTCTTGATACTTTTTAGATAACTTTAAACATTTCTCAAATTGGTCATTGCTTAAATTATTAAAATCCTCAATCCCAAAGATATAAGTTGTTTTAAGTTTTCTAAACCTGTCCAACACCAAAGCATTGTTTGGTAGAGACTCCTCAAGCTCTTTCTGTTTCTCTTTTTCTTCTCGTTCTAATCTTTCTTTCTCTAATTGCTCTTGGTATTTCTTTTCATATTCCTCATTTTTCTTTTTAGTCTCAACTGAAGACTTGGTAAGTATATAAGCATTGTTTATTGACATTTCGCCTGTCTTGACCTGTTGTTTAATGTCATCAGGTGCTTGCTCCTCTATAACTTCAACCTTGTGGATCGTGTCATGACTCACTCCTGCTAACTTTGCTAATTCTTTTTTTGTATCTACATTTGTCAGATTTCTGACAGGAGTTATGTCTGTCCTAAGTCCTTGATTTTCTTTGGCTTTAGCTTCTATAGTGGATTTGAATTTTAGTGCTATTTGTGCTAACTCATACTTATTTAGGTTCCTTCTATTTTTCTGATTGCTCCAAGACCATTCCATAGCCTCTAATTTGCTTGTAAAATCCATTTCAATGACATCAAAAGGTATACTATGTTTAGTACAAATCGCATACCTGTGATGCCCATCAATCAATATTCCATCCCATATAATTAATGGATTTAGACACCCATTTTTAAGAATGTCTTTTTCTAGCGATTCCTTCTGATCTTCAGACAACTCCGGTAAAAGACTTTTTAGATCATGATCTATTTTAATTTCTGTCATTTGTTCACCTTCTTTAATTTCATTATTTAATCAGCTCCATCACAGAAACATCTAAAGCGTCAGCTATCTTTTTTAATATTTCAATTGATGGGTTAGAACTTTTATTTCTTAAAAGATCGCTTAAATATGAGTTTGATATACCTGCCTCTTTTGAAATTTTGTAAGGTGTAACTCCTTTAATTTCAGCCACTTCTTTAATGTTTTCACCTATTGACATTTTTTCCACCTCCGTTAATCCGAAATATACTTCGTATTTACATATTATACGTTTTTACGTAGTAGGTCAATCATTATACTCCGTTATAATTGGGTAATATGAGAAATTATTTTATGTTAGTTCTATTTTTCTTTAAATACCTTGACATTCCGAAGTATTTCGCTTAATCTTATTAATAAGATTGAGCGAAGTAAACGCTAGGAGGAAATTGGCATGTATATTAGAGAAAAAATAAGAAAGCTATTAAATTTTAAAAAATGGTCAGTGTATAAACTGTCTAAAGAATCAGGTTTAGCACAATCTACATTAAGCGATATTCTTACTGGTAAAAATAAAAACCCTAATTTAGAAACGCTTACCAAAATTGCGGATGCTTTAGATGTATCAATAGACAGATTAACAGGTGAATCTATAAGTTGTTTGATAGAAGATAGACTTGAAGAGTTAGATATGAAATTAGAAGAATTAGCAAAACAGGCAGGGGTCACACTTAGCTACATAAATCAGCTTGAAAACAGAATACCTACACAAAATGACTACGACCTTATAATAAGAATTGCTAAAGTTCTTAAAGTACATCCAGGGCCTCTTCGTGCTGCTCTTGCTCGGCAAGAACCTCCTACTTATGATGGATCCATTCAAAGTGTTGAAGAAGATTTCTTTGAAGATGGAGCTAACTCTGACTCAGAAGAACCAGAAGGCAAAAAAAATAAAACCATCAAGATAAAACCTATAATTGATAGCTTAGACAGGGCTGGTGACTTACAGGATGAAGACATTAATGAAATCGCACAACAAGTTGAATTTCTTATTAATCTCAAGCGAAAGAAAAAGGAAGATTCATAGCAAAGCTAGAAAACAGCGAAGCAAAAAATATGCACTTGAATATCTATACTATAAAGGCATCAACAACTTACCTATAGATTTATCAAAAATGGGAGATTTATTTAACGGGTATAAATGGATTGTAATGACATACGAAGAGGCACAGCGAGAATTAAAAGCAAAAGATCCTCTTAATATAAAGGCAAGAAAAGCACTTGCTAGAACACTGATATTAAGAGGTGATTCTACTTTTCTCACTGTATACACTGAAAATAGAACATACCCAAACAAGGATTATTATACAATTGCACATGAATTAGGGCACATTGTTTTAGGGCATTTATTTGATTTTTACTGTACTTCTTTAAATAGGGGAGGGCTTACTAAAAGGGAATACTCTGTACTCGAAAGAGAAGCTGAAATATTTGCAGCAGAGTTTATTATGCCTATTCCAGTACTACAACAACTTAGATCTAAAAACTTCAAAAGCATTGTATCTGTGTGTAAAGTAACTAAACAAGCTGCAAGAATAAGAATTAAAGAAATACAAGACTATAAGATTACCAACGATTTAAGTCATATATATAATTCAATAAAAGAAAATTTCAATACTTTTATATATAAAAAATCATGCACTAATTGTGGAAACCACATAGTATCAAACAGAGCTGTTTATTGCAAAATATGCGGTAACCAATTAAAGTGGGGAGATGGGAAAATGATTTATAATGATGGATACAATTTAGATCAAGACGGACGAGCAGTAATTTGTCCTATTTGCCAAAATGAAGAAATATTAGATGGAAATCATTGCAAGATCTGCGGAATTTATATAATTAACCGTTGTTCAAATACTGAAGGTTATCAAAATGATTATAATGAATGGGTACAGCCTTGCGGTGTAATCGCTGAAGGTAATGCCCGATATTGTATACATTGTGGAGAAAAAACAACATACTATGCAAATACATTATTAGAGGATTGGACAAATTTTAAGTCCAACAATAAACTTAAACAAGGTTTTCAGCCAATATACGACGAAGATCCAGATATACCTTTTTAATTTTTAAAGAGGAGGTGATTAAAATGGCAGGTTCAATTGAAAAAAGAGGAGATTCATATAGACTTATAGTTTCTGCTGGGACAGGCCCAGGTGGCAAGAGAAAAAAATACACTAAAACGATTAAAGCCAAAAGTGATCGAGAGGCTGAAAAAGAACTTGCAAAATTTGTAGCTGAAGTCGAAGGTAATAGTTATATAGAACCCTCAAAAATTACTCTTAAATCATTTTGTGAAAAATGGCTAATTGAATATGCAAATACAAATCTAGAACATAAAACAAAATATGAATACTCTAGGATGTTAGAGCTTAGAATTATACCAGCATTAGGACATATTCAACTATCAAAGTTTAAACCTATCCATTTAGTTGAATTCTATAGTAATCTACAAGAAGATGGAATCAGATTAGATGGCAGAGGTCAAAAGCTTTCTAATAAAACTATCTTACACTATCATAGACTTATAAAAGTAATTTTAGGGACTGCTGTTAAATGGCAATTAATTTCAACCAACCCAGCAGATAATGTAGACCCACCTAAAGTTAAGAAAAAAGAAGCTGAGTATTATGATGAAGATGAAGTTTTGAAGATGGTTAAAGCTTTAGAAGAGGAAGAGTTGAAATATAAAGTATCTATTATGATTACTATTGCTAGTGGTTTACGTCTAGGTGAACTCATGGGATTAAAGTGGGATAATATCGATTTTGAAAACAACACTATTGATATAGAGCAAGCAAACCAGTATTTACCTGGTCAAGGGACTTTCACTAAGGATCCAAAGAATGAAACATCAAAAAGAATTATATCGATACCTATTCCAGTAATGGAGTTACTAGATAAATATAGATTAGAGCAAATAGAAAAAAGACTAAAGTGTGGGGACAAATGGGTTGATACAGATTTCATATTCACACAATGGAATGGACTTCCCATGCATCCTAGTACACCATCTAAATGGTTTGCTAAATTCTTAAAGAAACATGAGCTAAGAAAGATTACTTTTCATCAGCTTAGACATACCTCAGCTACTATATTAATAAATGCTGGACTTAATATAAGAGCTCTATCGAGCCGACTAGGTCACAGTAATACATCTACAACTTTAAATATTTACAGTCATGCTTTAAAATCTGCGGATAAAACCGCAGCTGACAAAATGGATGAAATCATGTTTAATAGCAAAAAAGATCAGGCGTAAAAACCCGATCTTTTTTAGTTTGTTTAGGCTATTTATAATAGCATTTTGTAAAGTTTGTCCCCATTTTGTCCCCAAATGTAGTTTTGTCCCCATTTTTAAGCAAAATAAAAATCCATGCAAACTTGTATTTGCAAGGATTGTAATGGTGCACCCTGAGGGACTCGAACCCCCGACCAACTGGTTCGAAGCCAGCGACTCTATCCAACTGAGCTAAGAGTGCATATGGTGAACCCACAGGGATTCGAACCCCGGACACACGGCTTAGAAGGCCGTTGCTCTATCCTACTGAGCTATGGGTCCATATATTTAATCATTAATTTTCTTAAATTGGAGCGGATGACGGGAATCGAACCCACGCTATCAGCTTGGAAGGCTGAAGTTCTACCATTGAACTACATCCGCATAACTATGTTGTATGTTGTATGTTTTATTAAAAAGTTTTTTTATTTTTAACCTTCAAACTTCAACTTTCAACCTTTAACTTTCTTTTAAAATGGTCGGGGTGGCAGGATTTGAACCCGCGGCCCTCTGGTCCCAAACCAGATGCGCTACCAAACTGCGCTACACCCCGTATTTACTGACAAAATTTAGTATACCTTATACTGTCCTTATTGTCAAAGACTAAGATAGTTATTATAGAATCAAATTTAGCCATTTTAAAAACCTATCTTTAAATTTTGGCTTTTTTCATAACAACTTAAATCACCATATAGTATCCAATATTATTAACAAAAACATTTTAGTATATTGCCTAATCTACTTAAGCCAACTACTAAATATTTATTATTTCACAGTTCACCTTGTCCTTATTTATTTCTATTATACCAAAAGAGGGTTTAGAGCCGCCTCTTGGGATGCCTATGCTCCCAGGGTTCATTATAATTACTTCCTCATATTTTGTAATTATAGGTATATGAGTGTGTCCATATAAAGCAATATTACATCCTAACTCCAATGTTCTATAGTACAATCTAGTCAATCCCATTTTAACTCCATATTGATGCCCATGAACTGCAAATATATTGTGAGAACCTAATGACAAAACTCTTTCCCACTTTTCTTCAGGATCATTATCGCAATTGCCTTTTATTGATATGATCTCTGTTTCTGCATGTTCTCTAAGATATTTACTATCCTCTAAATAATCTCCTAAATGTATTATAAAATTTACGTCTCCAATTTTAGGCAGTGTCCTTAAAGCCTTGTTTATCATACCATGGGTATCACTTATAACCCCTATTCGCAAGCATATTCCTCCTACAGATATTTTCCTAACTCTTTTTCTAGCTTTCTTAGTGCATTAGCCCTATGACTAATTTTATTTTTTATACTGCTACTTAACTCTCCAAAAGTCTTATCATGACCTGGCACTATAAACAATGGATCATATCCAAATCCGTTTTCTCCTCTTTCCTCATAGTCTATAATACCATGACATTCACCTCTTACATGAAATTTAGCTCCGTCTGGAAACGCCACAGAAATAACAGATACAAAACGACCCTTTCTTTCTTCCAGAGGTAAATCCCCAAGCATATTTAAAAGTTTCTCATTATTTTCTTTATCAGTGGCATTTTCCCCAGCATATCTGGCAGAATATACTCCAGGCTTATTATCTAATGCATCAACTTCTAGTCCTGAATCATCAGCTATAGCTATATATCCAGAAGCATTCATTACCTCAGTTGCTTTTTTCATGGAGTTTTCTTCAAATGTTATCCCATCCTCTACAACATCAAGATCTCCAAGCCCCACTTCATTCATAGCTTTTATATCTAATGGAAGTTCATTTAATATCTCTCTAATCTCTTTTAGTTTATGCTGGTTTTGTGTAGCAACTACAACACTATGTATTTTACTCATTTATTTCACTTCTTTCTTAGTATCTTGTCCTATCTTTTCAGAAATTCCACCTAGAACCTCTCGTTGTGTACTTATTAACTCCATATTACCTTTTTCAGCTAAATCTAAAAGTTCCATAAGCTCTTTTTTAGTAAAAGGTGCTTCTTCTCCAGTACCTTGAACCTCTACAAACTCCCCTTTATCTGTCATTATCACATTCATATCTACCTTTGCCTTAGAGTCTTCTTGGTAACAAAGGTCTAAAACAGCTGTATCGTTAACTACACCAACACTTATAGCTGCAACAAAGCTAGTAATTGGAATTTTAGGTAGCTTCTTAGCTTCATAGAGCTTATTTAACGCATCTGCTAATGCTACAAACGATCCAGTAATGGATGCTGTTCTTGTTCCTCCATCGGCCTGAATAACATCACAGTCTATCCATATAGTTCTTTCCCCTAGTTCTCTAAGGTTTACTACAGATCTCAATGCTCTCCCTATTAATCTTTGAATTTCTTGAGTTCTACCTTCAATTTTACCTCTGCTTGATTCCCTTATCTTTCTAGTCTGTGTAGATCTTGGAAGCATACCATATTCAGCTGTAATCCATCCTGAGCCTGATCCTTTTAAGAATGGAGGAACCTTATCCTCTACCGTTGCTGTGCATATAACCTTTGTATTGCCCATTTCTATCAGAACTGATCCCTCAGCATGTACTAGATAATCCTTTGTTATCTTTACTGTTCTAAGTTGATCTATCTTTCTTCCATCAAAACGTGTCATAAATATTTTCTCCCCTTCGTTTTCTAGTGAATCATCTTAAGATAGTTTAACATATTATTTAATTTATTACACCCTTCATTATTTTACCCCATTGTCTTCTATTAATCCACAAATCCTTCATAATCAAAGTAGGTACGAATTAATTCGTACCTACAGTAAATCTAAAATTTAATTAATATTGATTAGCAAATGTAGGAACAACAGCAGGATTTTTTTCACTTTCTTCCCCTAGCTCTAATTCCTTACCGTCTACTAAAAGCTTAACTCCAGCAATATCTTGATATTGCTCTTTTACTGTTAATGCAAAGGATTTAGTTATATTGTCTGTCATATCATAATTATCTACAATCTCTAGAATTTCTTCAGTTAGATTTATATATGCTATACCATTGTTTACATCTACACTTACGATTCTAGTTCCTTTAGGAATCTCACTAAATAATCCTGTACCCTCAGGCGGACCTTCAACTAACGCATCTAAAGCATCCAATAAATTTATTCCACTAACATTTCCTTCCACTGGCACAGTTACTGGCACAAAGTAGGATTCCAGCCCATTTGTAGTACCTTCGTAATATACTACCACCTTATCCTCAGCAGGAGCTTTACCAGCATAGTTGATATTATTCCTAGTCATTGCTGTATTTATTTTAGTTCCATATGTAAGACTATTAGGAATTTTACCATCTATCATAAGCTGAACTTTGTCTATAGTAACAAACTCTGTCAGTGTATACACTACTGATTTAATTAATGCCTCTTCTTCTTCAGAACTTGTGTAGTTTAAAAAGTCACTTGTGAAATCTACTTTACATAGACCATTTTCAATACTCATACCATTTATACCTGTATTTGCTGGAATTACAGGTATTAATCCAAGTCCATCAATATCCTCCCTATTTGCTGGGGTGTCTACCAATGCTCCCAAGGTTGCCTTTGCAATTCCTTCTGTCCATGGTATTTTTCTCATAACAGGTACTAAAAATCCCTTGTCATCTTTATAATATAATACTGTATCTCTTAACGATTCATCATTCTGTATATTTTCACTGCTATCTATTATGGTTGAAGCAGCTTGGTCTTCATCACTAAATAAGCTCTTTACCATGCTTATTGGGTTTTGACATCCAGTAAAGCTTACTACCATGCAAAGTATTACAGCCAGTGCTACTACTTTTTTGACCCTCATCTCATAACCCTCCTTACAAATTATCTTAATTAAATTATATTAGAGAAGGGGTCAGACTATGTCTAAAACTATTAAATTTCCTCTTATTTTCTTTCAACCTTTTGTAAATACGTATATTGGTTAGTAGTTAGTGGTTAATGGTTAGTGGTTTATTTTGCTTTGTCCTTAAAAGGTGGCATAAATAATGTTGAAAGTTGAATGCTTTATGTTTAAGGTTAAGGGCAAGTGAAAGATCCTTCGCATTGGCTCAGGATGACATTGGGAGTATTTCTCCCATCTGTCATCCTGAGTGTATACGAAGGATCTTTCTTTTAAGGTTTTATGTTTTTTGTATTTTTAGTACGAATTAATTCGTACCTACAGTAGACCTTATTTTGAATTTAGTTAATAGTTTATTTCCCTTTGTCCTTATTTTATACTGGAGATTGAAATCTCCTCTACAAATTTATAATTAATAAATCCTACCATATACACGTAGAGGCGAATTCATTCGCCGGTATTGGTTTTAATGTTTTAACCTTAATAGCCAGTAGCTATTTCATCAATACTTCATCAAAATATTTTGTTATTCCATTAAAAAGTGCTTGTGCTGCTTTTTGTCTGTATTCTTCAGTATTAGCTAAGGCTTCCTCAGTCTGATTAGAAAGGAATGCCATTTCAGTTAATATGGCTGGCATTTCAGTATGTCTTAAAACAGAAAGGTTTGGACGCTCTATAATATATCTATCTACAGCTTTAAGCTCCTTTAACATTTCATTTTGTACTATTCGTGCAAACGTCTTATTATCCCTAGTAGGTTCATTAGGATAGTATAGTACTTGAACACCGCTTACTGCCTTATCTGAATGGGCATTATAGTGAACACTAACAAAAGCATCTACATTTAAACCATTTGCTATATCCGATCTATCCCTAAGCTCAATAAATGTATCATTATTTCTCGTTAGTACTGTAGTAAAACCAGCATCCCTTAGTAACTTATCCAATCTAAGTACTGTATCTAATGCAACATTCTTTTCCTTTACCTTTAATACAGACCCTATTGCTCCTGAATCATGTCCTCCATGTCCTGCATCTAAAACAATCACCTGTCCTTCATATTTAGATTGCTCTATAGCACTATTGGTGAATAGCACAGAGATTAGTTCTGATTGCCCATCTGTAAGGTTTTCGTATTTTGTTCCTTTAGCTAGCTTTAGTGTAATATAATTGTATTTGCTACTTCTATTACCATCAATATCTATTGCCTCTACAACTTCATCATCTATTTCAAGCTCAGTATCAATTAATTCCATACTATCCTTATCTAACTTTAAAATTAGCTCCCTAGTATTATCATTAAAATCAATACTGTATTCCCCTTCTTCTTGTAATGCAAGCTCTAACAGTGATTCATTATAACTTTTTGAAAAATAGTCAAAACCTTTTAAAGGTTTGTCATTCATATATATGTATATATCATTTTCTGCACTTTCAATATATAGATTTTCTGCAGTCTGACCTTCTTCTAAATCTAATACTATCCGAACAATCTTATCATTCTCATTATAATTAATATCTGGCTTAAAAGGCGCTGTACGAATCCTACTTATACCACCTCTTGAGACTGGAATTTCTGGTTTAGAAAATTCAGTCTGTGCATTTAGTACATCCACAACAACCCTATTTCCCAAATCCATAATATTATAAACAGGAGGCTCATCAGTACTAATAACAACCATTTCAGTGTTGAGCTTTTTATCTACTTCTACATTTTTAACATTATTTAAAAAATCAACCTTTATTTCATTTGTCTCTTTATCAAAGTAAGCATTATAGCCTTTAGTTTTTTCAAGATCTACTACTATCCTTGTAACACTTCTAGGCTCTACTTCAAATATCGAACCTCTCATAGCTGTTATTCCATTTTCCCCTATGTACTCTTTAAAAAATCCATCTTTAACTTCTACATTATTATCATTTATGTTAAAATATGTATTTGGAATATCCACTACTAATCTATCACTTCCCCCATATTGACTACCTGGAAGATAAAGAGTTGTAAATTCAACCATTCCTGAGGCTTTTATACTCAACTGAGGAATAAGTCCGTTCTTTTTATATTCAACCCCTACTATATCCTGCTTGGGATAGTCTACTATAGCTGTTCTAGTGTCTTTATCCCAATTTACGTCCATGCCTAATTCCTTTGACACAAATCTAAGGGGTACCATAGTACGATAGTTTTCTTGATATCCCATAAGCTTAGCTGGAACACCATCAGGTAGTGTCACCTTTTTTCCATTAACAGTAGCAGTTGAACTATTTATTTTTAGAACAATAGTCTTGTCAGGTGTAGTTATTGTTGCTTCATCAGTATCTCTATTCCAGCTTGTCTTTGCCCCTAAACGTTTAACTATAAAACTTACAGGAACTAAAGTTCTATTCTCAAAGATGACTGAAGGTACATCAGAAATTATATCTTTTCCCCCGAATAACAAGTTTGCACTATTTAATTGATATTTTACTCCAGACCTACCATCAGTTATTTCGACCTTTGGTTCTTCTCTCTTAGCTCCAAAGGATATAGTCATGCAAAAAAGCATTACTAATATAAGTACCACCGATATAATTCTCTTCATTTGTAATAATCCCCCTATGTACACCATTAGACTTTCAGTTAAATAACATTATTTGTCTTTAAAACTAAATTTTCGACATCTTTCTTCTACTCTAATTTATATCATTTTAAAAAGACTAATTCAACTGAATTACTAGATTTGTAACTTAGATGTAATATGAGGAATATATAGGAAAAGCCGTTACGAATTACGAGTTTTAAAACACAAAAATCAAATTTTGGGGCGATTTTGTTTTTGCTTTATGCCACATTATAGGAATTATGCGACACAAACGTCGCAGGTTGAGATTAAGGATAAGGTTAAAATCAAGAGCAAAGACTGGTTTGACACATGGCACGGATATTCATAAACATATCCTGTAGGGGCGACCTGTGGTCGCCTTGGTTTTGGCATTCAATCCTGGCGACCACAGGTCGCCCCTACCGTTGTCTGGTGTAGTGGTCGATGCCCACATCGACCCGGGAATGCGTATATCCCCGCGGGGTGATGTGGGCATCCCCCCCTACACACGTACCATTATGTTTTTATGTTTTAACCTAAACCTCAACCTTAACCTGCGACGTTTACGTCGCACTTTCCCTATTATACGTAATCAGATACACCTGGTAAAAATAAAACGTCAGAGGTTTTCCTCTGGCGTTTTGTTTTTACAAATATTTTTTTATATCTTCTACTGACATAACTCTTCCTTTTCCCTTTACTTGTTCATCAATTACAAGGGCTGGGGTTTTCATTACACCGTAGGCCATAATATCCTTAAAATCTTCAACCTTTTCAATAGTAGCATCAATACCTGCTTCTTTTACGGCTTCCCTTACATTTGATTCTAATTTCTTGCAGTTTGTACATCCTGAACCTAAAATTTTAATAATCATTTTTTTACCTCCCATTAAATTAATAAATGTGCTATAGCATTAAATAAATATCCTACTAAAATAATTGCAATTCCTGTTATTATTACAAATGCTCCTATAAGCTTAGGTTTTATAACTTTTCTTAATAGTACCATTTCAGGCAATGACAATGCTGTTACTGCCATCATAAAGGCAAGAGCAGTTCCAATTCCTACACCTTTATTAATAAGTGCCTCTGCTATTGGAATAGTACCTAATGCGTTAGAATATAGGGGAATACCTAATACTACTGCCAAAAATACAGCGAATGGATTATCTGGACCTGCGTATTTTGCAAGCAATGGTGCAGGAGCCCAGCCATGAATCAACGCTCCTATACCTATTCCTATTATTAGGAATATCCATATTCTCTTTACTATATCCACTACATTATCCCATGCAAATCTCAGTCTCTCTTTTCTTGTCAATTCTTCAATTTCAGTTTCTCCCATTTGAATTTGATAAACATATTCTTCAACTTCCTTTTCCAAGTTAAAGCTTCCTATTATAATTCCTCCTAAAACACCAACAACAACTCCTGTAATAACATAAACAATAGCAATCTTCCATCCAAAAGCAGCAAGTAAAATTGCAAATGCAGCCTCATTTACTATAGGTGATGTTATTAAAAATGAAAAAGTTACACCCAAAGGAATACCTGCCTCTATAAACCCAATAAACAATGGTACAGAGGAACATGAGCAAAATGGTGTTACAATACCAAGTAATGATGCCATAATATTTCCAGTAATTCCATTAAATCTTTCTAGTATCTTTTTTGTTCTTTCAGGTGGAAAATAGCTTCGTATATAAGATATTGCAAAAATCATAATACCAAGCAATATAATAATTTTAATGGTGTCATAAAAGAAAAAATGCACACTAGAACCCAATCTTGTTTCCATTGGTATATTAAATACTTTTTCCACTAACAATTGCATCAACTTATCAAGCCAAACAAACATTATCTTTACCCCCTACCAAGATTTAATTATTTTTTAGATATATGCTCTACCTTGCATTTTTCTAAAAATATCTCTTTTATACCCATTCTTTCAACATCCTTTTTCAATTCAGGATAATTTTTTAGGTTATCTATTATACTTTGCACTGTCTCTTTCAAAACCTTATCTTCTAAATTAAGTCTATAAAACATAAACTGTTCTTTTCTATCGTCCTTTACAAAACCCATGTCTCTTAATTTAGCAAGATGTTTGGATACCCTTGGTTGTGACAAACCGAGTATTCCACATATTTCGCAAACACATAATTCTTGATGATAAAGAAGAATTATCATTCTTAACCTAGTTTCATCAGAAAGCATTTTATAAAAACTTATTAACTTATCCATGATATCAACCTTTCAATTTTTTTATATATTATTATGGACATATACCCATGTGGGTATATGTCCATAATAATACTCTTTATTTTATTTGTCAATATATTAAAATATATTTTTTCTTTTTTAAATAATATTTTTTATTGACATTCCCTCTTCTACATCATCATCTGGAGAAAGTATGATTTTTTCCCCTTCATTTAATCCTGAAACTACTTCTATCTCTTTTCCACTTTCTAAACCTTTTCTTATCTCCCTTAATACAGCTTTGCCATTTTCATTTACAAACACATAGTTCTTATCTTCATTTTCAAAGACTGCACTTTCTGGAATCAAAAGTGTATTTTCTTTGCTCGTAGCTATGATCTTTACATCTAAATCATATTCTGGGCGAAGCCCTACCACGGTTTCCCCTATATTTATCTCCACCTTGATTCTTTTTTGTTCAATCCCTAAATCTGAAATTTTACTAAATGCCTTAGGATAAATTTTTCTTATATTTCCTTTTATTCCTTGTATCCCCAATTCATTGTAAGATATCTCTACAGAAGCATCTACCTTTACTTTTCCTATTTCCGATACCAGTACATCACTTTCTAAATATAAAGTATCACTATTCCCTATTTCGATTAAACTCATGCCTGGTTGGAGATAAGTTCCTACCTCTACCTCCTTTGCCATAACAGTTCCTTTCATGGGAGAAGCTATAACAAAGTCTTGTTCCTTATTTTTTAAAGTTTCAATTTGTATATCCAATTGTTTAAGCTGAGCCTCATATTGAGATGCTATATTACTAGAAATAGGCTTTTTAAGTAGTTCTAAATCCAGTCTCATACTTTTAAGCTGTGCTTCTTCTGATTCCAATGCAGTTATAGTAGCTTGATATTCCTCATTACTAATAGCCCCTTCTTCATACAACTTTTTATTACTATCTAATTTTCTTTGAGCTTCCTCTACTCTTCTTTCCTGAGTATTCAATTGTAACTGTAGCTTTTCAATTTCTCTAGCATCAGCTGGTTTAGATGCCTCCCTATATTGTGCTGCAATTACAGCCTTTTGAGCTTCTAGCCCTTTAATCTGTTCTGCAATATTTTCATTATCTATTTTAAGTAAAAGTTCCCCTTCTTCAACCTTATCACCAATATCAACTAATACCTCTGAAACTTTTCCAGCTGTTGTAGAAAAAACATTTCTATTATTTTCAGATTTAACTACACCTATTTCCTCAACATACTCTGAAATATTGCCCTTCACTACCGTAGCCATTTCTACTTCTTGTGCTTTATTTGAATTTATCATATATACTGCTGCTACCACAACTATTAAACTAACTACAACGATTCCAACAACCTTTTTTTTAGTTTTTTTCATTTTCTCACCCCTAAGAAATTCTATTTTTTAAAGCATCAATAAAATTCATGGTATAAATCTTTTTAATTGTGGCTAGCTGAGCTATTACAACTATTATAACTGTAGCTATAGCAGTGATAATATAACTAGTTGAATTTATTATAACAGGTATATTATATAAATCAGTTGACATAGAAGTAGCAATCCCTACACACATTCCATATCCTAATGGCATACCTAAAATTATTCCTAGTATCGTCATTAAGCCATTTTCTCTACTAATCATTGTATATATTTCCTTTTTATCAAACCCTAAAACCCTTAAAGAAGAAAATTCTAGCATTCTTTCGTTTATACTTATAATTGTCACATTATACACAATGGCAAATCCTAGAATCAAACCAAATATCAACATCACACCTACAGAGTATATTATCATATCCATAAATTCTAAAAAGCTATTTTTCATATCCTCTATTGATTGTATCTGCCTTATATTTTGCACATCCTTAAGCTTAGTTACAACTTCATCACTAGAATTTAGTAAGACCCCAGTAACAACTTCTTTTTCTCCAATAAGACCATTTATAGTGTCAATACTCACATAAGCATTCATTCCTAAATACTGCTGGGTAATACCCTTTATTTCAATAGTTGTATCATCCTTATCTGGTATATAGTTCTTCAAGATTATTTCATCACCTATACCTACTCTCAAAAATTCAGAGAGGTTTTCCGTTAATATTATCCCATTTTTAGGCAGGTAAATTTCCTTACCCTTAGGGCTTTTAAAATGATAAAGCTCTGTGTCTCTAGGCAAACCAACAACACTAACCACCTTCTTTTTCCAGCCTCGGTTTAGTTCAAAAGGCATCTCAGCTTTAGGTTCTATCCTATCCAAATCAAGAATTTGAGATATTTCCTTTAATACATTCTCATTCATAGGCTTTGCAAAATCAATATTATACTCCATTCGTTGAAATTCATCATACTGTAGCATAAATATATTATTCCAAACTGATGACATATAAATAGGTAGCATAGAGATAGCATAGGTTAGAGCAATTCCTATTACTAAAAAAGCCGCTCTTTTCTTGTTTCTAAATATATTTCTAATAACCATCTTCCAGCTAAATGATATTCTTTTCCAAATCCCTTTGATTTTCTCTAACCATATTCTGCCCCCTGCCTTAGGAGCTTCAGGTCTCATTGATTCAGCAGGAAGAATTTTCAACACACTTCTTGCTCCTATCAATCCTGATATCACACAAAATACACTGGTTAATAATATTCCGTATAAAATATAGATATAGTAAACTTTCATTTGAAACACTGGAATATTCATATACATAATATATAAATTAGTAAATCCAGCAGATAAAGGTATACTAAGTAAAGTTCCTACTATAGCCCCTACTAAACCTATAAGTAATGAATACTTTGTATAATGACCTAATACATTAAAATTGCTATATCCCATTGCCTTCATTATTCCAATAGATGTTCTATCATTTTTTACAATCCTTGATAACATAATATTAATTATTACTGCTGCTACAATTAGAAACAACAGGGTTATAGCAGTAGCCATTTTTTCTAAGGACTCTACTTCTTGCATCATCATACTATGACTAAGTTGATCAGCTCTTTTGACTGTTCTCTTCACCCCGTAGGAATCTAATTGTTCTTCTACTTCGTCTACAATATCATCTATTTTATCTATATATTCAGCCTTTACTTTAATCATCACTTCATTATAACTGCCTTGATAGCCTAGGGTTGATTGGGCAAAATCTTCCCCTACATATATCACTCCAAATTTTTCTGGTGCAGGTAGTAATGTTTGCTCATTTTCCATAAGATAAATATACTCTGGACTCCCTACTATTCCTACTACATTTAAGCTATACTCCCTCCCTCCAATATAGGGAGTTATAGTATCTCCAATCTGAATTCCTCTAGCATCAGTAAATTGTTGTAACATAGCTGTTGCTTTAGAATCCCCTTTTAATTCTCTACCTTTAATTGTATATAAATTGTTTATAGGATTGTTTTCCTTGGATAGAGACACAATTCTAACCCTTACTTTTTCATTAGGATCTTCTACTCTAAGAGGTACATCAGCACTAACTCGCCCTTGTGCTTTTTCTACCCCTTCTATTTTGTGTAGTTTATCTATACCAGACTTTGGAACTTTTACAACTTCTACAAATACATCTCCAAAATTAGTTATATCATAATAATGATATATAGAATCATATAAATTATCTGCTACCATACTAAAAGAAACATATATAGTCAGTGCTAAAACTATCATAACTGCAATAGATATAAACTGACCTTTAGAATTTTTTATTAATCTTAGTAGCCTAACATTGATCTTTTTCATTACCATTCAATCCCTTCAGGATGGATTGGATTCTTATTTATTTTTGTCTCAATGATTTCACCACTTCGCATTTTGACTACTCTATCTGCCATATCTCCAATTGGCATATTATGGGTAATAATCACAACAGTTTTATTGTATTCTTCATTTATCTTTTTCAAAAGAGAAAGTATTTTTATTCCCGTCTTAAAGTCAAGAGCTCCAGTAGGTTCATCACATAAAAGCAAATCAGGATTTTTAGCTACCGCTCTAGCAATGGCTACCCTTTGTTGCTCTCCACCACTCATTTGAGCAGGAAAATGATCCTTTCGATCTTCTAAGCCTACTTCTTCTAATACTTCATCTATATCTAAGGCATTTTCACAAATCTCTGTGGCTAATTCTACATTTTCTCTAGCAGTTAAGTTTGCCATTAAATTATAAAACTGAAAAACAAATCCTATTTTATCTCTCCTATAGACTGTAAGCTTTCTATCATTATATTCAGTAATATCTTCTTCCCCCATGAGAACCTTTCCTTGGGTTGGCAAATCCATTCCCCCTAAAATATTAAGAAGAGTACTTTTTCCTGAACCACTAGGCCCTAATATAACAACAAACTCCCCTTTGTATAGTTCAAGAGAAATCTCTTTTGCCGCTGCTACCGTAACTTCACCCATTTGATAAATTTTACTCACGTCTTTTACTTCCATTAGAACATTATCCAAGCTATCCTCCCCTTTTTTGTTATTTATTACACTCCAAGCCACCTAATAATCCATACTTAATAAAATCAAAAAGATTCTCATATAATTTAAGTCTTTTATTTTCATCAAAACCTACATTTAACTCCCTTATTTCTCCTATTTTCATTCTAGCATCAGATTTATTTCTGTGCTACTTTTTTATGTTGTTTTTCTGAGAATAAAAAATCACATCTCAATAATATTAAGCTTAAATTATTGAGATGTGATAACGACACAAAAAACTGTTATTTTCAATTAAATATTGAAGACAGCTATCCACATTTTTTATTTAATATGGGAAGCTGTCCTCATTTTATTTAGTACTATTAAATATACAGACTTTAGTGAACTACCCGCCACTTACGAAAGAAATGTACTTTCCTTGAAGTGGGGGCTTCTTGGGTAATAGCCACTTTTACTAGCTGACTAAGTTTACCAAGCTAACCCTCTTGTTCCAAAAGTTTATTTGATCAGGCTAATGCTAATATACGTATGCCTTCATTTTTGATGTTGATCGCTGAATTGTAGTCACGATCTACTATGTACCCACATGCACAGTGATATGTACGCTCTGATAAAGGCATGTCTTTTACATTTCCACAAGATGAACACTTTTTAGTGGAAGGAAACCACTTGTCTATCTTTATAAGTTGTTTTCCTTGTTCCTCTAACTTGTATTGTAAAAAAGATGTAAACATTCCCCAGCCATTATCTGCAACACTTTTACCAAATTTTAAGGCTTGTGACATTCCTTTCATATCTAAGTCTTCAATAATTACCGCATCATAAGTCTTTGCTAATGCCTTTGATTGATGGTGGAGAAAATTCTTACGCTGATTTGCTATCTTTTCTTGCACTTTGGCAACTTTTATCCGTTGCTTGTTCCAGTTTGAAGATCCTTTGTTTTTAGAATATAGTTTACGCTGTTCTTTTGCTAATTTTTCTAGTTTTTGGCGATAGAAACATGGGTAATTGGCTTTCTTACCTACCTCACTATCTACAAATAGTCCATTCATAGCAAAGTCTAAACCAACAACGTGTTTTACTTCCTTTGGTATAATTTCTTGTTGGTATTCCGTTAGGATAGATATGTAGTATTTTCCTGATGCTGTCATAGAAATAGTACATGACTTAATTGTATATTCAGAAGGAATTTCCCGATGTTGTTTGATTTTGACTTGTTTTAGCTTAGGTAACTTGATATGACCATCAAGTAGCATAATATTTCCGTTAACAAAGTTTGTTGTATAACTTTGCTTATATCTTTTGCTTTTGAATTTTGGAAACCTTGCTTTTCCTTTGAAAAAGTTTTGATATGCTGCCTGAAGGTTTAATTGTGCATTGGCTAAGGCTAAAGAATCTACTTCTTTCAACCATTCAAATTCTTCTTTGTATTTTGCGGGTGTAGGTTTCTTTTGTTTTCTTAGCATTTCTTTATCTTCTTTGAACTTTTCATATATTGCTCTACACTCTGTTAACATTTTATTGTAGACAAATCTAACACATCCAAATGTTTTCCTAATCAACAAAGCTTGTTCTTTTGTTGGATATAAGCGAAATTTATATGCCTTATTTTGTTTAGCCATATCAAATCACCTCACTTTAAGCCTTGATTCTCAATATATTTCTTTACTACTTCTATAGGTGAACCACCTGTAGTAAGTAGGCAGTAGCTTCTTGTCCAAAACATTTCTTTCCATAATTTATCTGTAACTTGCGGAAATTCTTTTTTGATTAGTCGTGAACTCGCACTTTTATATGCATTGATAAACTTTGATAATTCGCTATTAGGGTGAGCTTTGAATAAAGCAAGAATACAGAATGATTATTACTATCTAATTTCACTGTTGTATCAGTCCTTTATATGATTAATACTGATTATATTATACCATAGAACAAAGAAAGACAAAAGCATTTAGGCTAACGCCTAACAGAAATTCATCTCCCCCTTAACCTTCATTCGCTATCGCATTGTTACGTGTTTGAAGAGGGAGACTTCTTTCTGAAAAGCGTTAAAATACTATTTCAAATAACCTTATATAATTCATCACTTTCAGGAGGCTTTATCTCCAATAAATTCTCTCCGTCCTTTATATATCTTCCTTTAGAAGTGACCTCTCCTATTATACTGGCTTGAATCCCACTCTTTTTAAATTCATCTAATAATTGCTCAGCTTTATTTTGAGATACTGTTATTAACATACAACCACTAGAAATCAATCTAAAGGGGTCAATATTAAAATATTTACATATTTCTTGAGTAGATTTTGCTATATTTACCTTGTCTTTATATAGCAAGGCTCCTACTGATGAGGCTTCACACATTTCCCATACTGCTCCTAGGAGTCCTCCTTCGGTAACATCATGCATACCTGATGTACCTATTTTTCCTGCTATAATACCTTCTTTAACTACACTAAGCCTATCTATCATTTTTTTTGCCTCATCTACAATACTATCTCCTAAATCTTTACGAAGTCTTTCTTCCCAATCATGAGCAATGATAGCCGTTCCTTCTAGCCCTACATTTTTTGTCATTATAATTAGATCATGGGGTTTTGAACCCTTAGTAAAAATAACCTTATCTTTTAGTTGTCTACCAATGGCGGTAGAAGATATAACTACCTTATTCACCGCTGGAGTTATCTCGGTATGTCCTCCTATTATTTCTACATTTAGCTCAGCTGCTGCTTCTCCTGCTTGTTGCATTATCTGATTAATTTCCTCTTTAGTAGTGCCCTCTGGCACCATTATAGTTAGCATAAGACCTATAGGTTCTACTCCATTGGAGGCTATATCATTACAAGATATATGCACTGCCAATCTTCCCACTTCATTTGAAGCTCCTGTTATAGGGTCAGTCGAAATTACACATGCAAAATCTCCAAAGTCCATAACAGCACAATCTTCTCCTATACCAGGTCGCACCATTACTTCTTCTCTATGACAAGTTATATTATTAAATACAATAGATTTTAACAATTCACTATCTAGTTTTCCTGCCTTCATTTGTACACGTCCCCTTTGCATATCACTTTATCTTCTCTACTCTTCATTATACTCTACTTTTCTATAACACAAAACCTTTCTTTCCATTCTTCTATAGTCATCATTCTATGATCTGAAATAATATACTCTATCTTAATATCTTCTGGGTTTATATCATGAAAAATCAGTACTTCTCCATCATACCCCTTTACCTTATCTAATCTTTTCTTTAGATTTTCTTTAAAGCTTAACGATGTATTCCAATATGTTTTAAGTAGTTCTTTGCCTTCAGAGTTTAAATAGTCAGAGCAAGTTGAAAATTCTTCTATTCTTTGTAGTACAAAGGGCTCATAGATTTCATTAGCACAGTTTTCATTGGCAACCCAACATCTTTCCTCATTGATTCTCACTCCTAATATAGCTGAATGAGAATGAAACTTATGATCTTTTGGAAAATTCATACTTGCAAAAATTCCTTGAGTTCTTATTACCCAGAGGGGCAATCCTAAGGGCTTTTCTTTTTCTATACATTTATGAAATTCATAATACTTAGTTTTATATGTAACTTTATCATTATAGCTTATACCATTTTTTAATACATAATCTAAATCAGTGATACTTACAATATGATATATAACTCCCGTTTCTGTATAATCAGAAAAAAGCATTTTTACACCTCCACATTTCTTCTCTTATTCATTTTTAAATTGATTAGTATTTTTTATACATATTTTTCTTGTTATGAATTTAAAAGTATTTCAAATACTAATTTTAGGAGGGGATTTTTATGATTAATATTAATTGTAATTTAAATTGTTTTTACGAAAATGATGGCAAATGTACATTAACTCATGTATCTTCAATTTCTGCAACTCCTCATCCAACTTGCTTGAACTTCGAGCCTAAAAACCAGCATAGAAATGCCTTACTTAATGAAAATATTAAAACCGAGCCTTAGGCCCGGTAGTTTTATATGATTGCCAGTTCATGATTTTTAATATCGGTTAAAAACATATAACCGGGTGCATGTGTGATCATTATTTCTGGTTTAACCTTCATGGCTACATCTTGGGGTGTTACTCCACAGGCCCATAAAACGGGAATTTTCAAAATGTATAGATGCTTTATGCATCAGATGATTTTGCATAATACAGATTATTCAAAATCATTATCCCCCTTTTTTCTTAACGAATTTCATCTACTAAAACTTCATGAGTTTTACCCATTATATTAATTTTAAACTTTCTGGAAGCCAATACTTCTTCAACTGTACATCTAGCTTTTATATCTTGCATTCTATCTTCAAAAGCTTTTAATAGCTCATGGGCTTCTTTAATAGTCACCTGTTTAAATCTTAAAATATCACCGGGCTTAGACTGGGCAACTTTACATAAGTCTTCCCAAATTACATTTGCTATCTTTGAATAACCACCCGTTGTCTGTCTATCAGCCATCATTATTATAGGTTTTCCATGACCAGGTACTTGAATTGCCCCAAAGGCTATACCATCAGAGATAATGTCTCCTCCTTGGATATGTTCTATTTCTTTTCCTTCGAGACGAAATCCCATCCTATCATATTCATTAGTGACCGTATAAGGTGCCGATAAAAAAGTTTCTATTCCTGAGGTAGTAAACATATCCTCCTGAGGACCAAGAACTACTCTGATTTCAAACTCCTTCTCATAAGCAGGAATATAGTTCTTAGGAAATGACCTGTTTTTTAATTCTGTCTTAGGACACTTGGGATTTCCAATCTTTAATATATCATCAGCTTTTAGTTTTCTACCTTCATAGCCTCCAATTTTTGCCTTGATATATGTAGATTTGCTATCCATAACGGATGGTACCTCCATTCCTCCCGAAAAGGCTATATAGCTCCTACAACCATTCTTTATTCCAGCAAAGGATAGTATATCTCCTGTATTAATGTAAATACTTTTCCACATATGAATTGGCTTACCGTTAATAAAGGGTGTTAAGTTTCCTCCAGTAATGGCTATTACCTCATCATTCATAAATTCTATCTGAGATCCTAGCATAGTTACTTCTAATACTGCCTCGTTTTCCTCGTTTCCAACCAAAATATTGGCAACTCGATGAGAAAAGCTATCCATTACCCCTGCCACTGGAACTCCAAATTGCTGATACCCGTACCTACCATTGTCTTGTATGGTTGTTAAAGGACCGGGGTTAAGTATTCTAATGTTACCCATGTTGATGAGCCCTCCTTTCCACAGGATAGCTTATATGTTTATATGTAGTATTAATTACTGCTATTTCAATCTCTTTGAATTCTTCTTCGTTTATTGGGACAAACCTAACATAGTCCCCAGAGCTAAGCAAGATAGGTATTTTTCTGCTTAGATCGTATAGCTTCAGGGGAGTTTTTCCTATTATCCGCCATCCTCCTGGGCTATCAATAGGATAAATACCTGTTTGACTTCCAGCTATACCCACAGAACCACCAGTTATCTTTGTTCTAGGGGTCATTAAACGTGGAGTAGCAATTTTTTCATCCATTCCACCTAAATAAGGAAATCCTGGAGTGAAACCCAACATATAAATCAAATAATTTCTTGAGGAATGTATTTTTATAACTTCTTCAATAGAAATCTTGTTATGATTAGCCACATTTTCTATATCTGGTCCATATTCATCACCATACATGACGGGAATTTCAACTACCTTTGGCAAGTCTATTTCAATACTTTCTAAGGACTGCTCGATTACCTTAAGCTTAGCTATCAGTTTTTCATATGTTAATACAATAGGATCATAATGCAGCATCAAGGAACGATAGGTGGGAGTCATTTCTACTATTCCCTTTATATCTTTATTTTTTATAGCGATCATCATAGATCTAACCTTATGGTTTATTTTTTCTTCAATGGAATTACCAAACTCCAACAACAGAGCTTTGTCTCCAGCCAACAAGTATTTAGTTTCATTATACATATACTCTTGCACCCTCTCCTATAAAAAGGAGATATGATTTCAGATACTTTATAACAGGTGAGTTGCATGTTATATCTAAAATTCATATCCCCCATATTTAAAAAGTTGCTAACCTATTAATGCAGCCATACCTTTTAAGGACATAATTCCAGCATAACCTGATACTAAAACTATGATTATTCCAAACACTAATAACCACATAGGATGCTTATAATCTCCAATAATATCCTTTCTAGTTGAAGCAAGTAGCATTGTACCAATTGTAACAGGTAGTATTAAGCCGTTTAGAGAACCTGCTAAAATAAGTAATTTAGCAGGGCTACCTACTAGTGCCATTATCATGGTTGAAACAGTAATAAAGCCAATTATGAAAAACTTTTCATTCTTTTGAATATATGGGTGTAGAGTTTTCAAAAAAGAAACAGAAGTATAGGCAGCACCAATTACAGAGGTAATACCGGCACACCATAGAACAATACCAAAGAATTTATATCCAATAACCCCGGCTCCATGTTGGAATGCAGAGGCAGCTGGGTTAGAAGGATCTAACTGAAGACCTTTACTGACTACCCCTAGCACCGCAAGAAACAGAAGTATTCTCATGATAGCAGCTATAACAATTCCCATTACAGAACTTTTAGTAATCTCCTTTAAATTCTCTTTTCCAGTAACACCAGCATCAATAAGTCTGTGTCCACCAGCAAAAGTTATGTATCCACCAACAGTTCCCCCGAGTAGAGTTATTATTGGGAACACCAATAAATTAGGACTTTCAGGAGCAAAGCTTCTATAAATAGCTTCACCCACAGGTGGATTTGTAGTGAAGGCAACATAACCTACAATTAAAATCATTAATCCACCAAGAATTTTAACTACTTTATCTATTACAGCTCCAGCATCCTTTGATACGAAAATAAAAACAGCAATTACACCACTTATTATTGCAGCTACTTTAACATTCAATCCAAGTAATACATTTAAGCCTAGGGCGGCTCCACCAATATTACCTATATTAAATGCCAATCCACCTAAGGCTACCAGACCTGCAACAAAATATCCCAGACCAGGTAGCACCTTGTTTGCAATGTCCTGACCTCTAAGTCCAGATACCCCAATAACTCTCCAAACATTTACTTGAGCACCTATATCCAGAACAATAGAAAGCAGAATAACAAAAGCAAAGCTTGCAGCAAAGTCAGCGGTAAATTTTGCTGTCTGAGTTAAAAATCCTGGTCCTATGGCCGATGTAGCCATAATAAATGCCGCACCTAGTAAAGCACCAGAATTTTTAATTAAGGATTTTTGATTTTTTACACTCATAATACTAACCCCCTATTTAATAAAAGTTGAAAGACTTGAAACAATCACACCTTCATTCTCCAATTGCCTTCGAATTTCTTTTGTAAAATTTACAGCCTTAGGATTATCTCCATGGACACAAATGGATTGAGCCCGAACATCTATATCTTTCCCGTCTATAGAGGTTACTTTACCTTCCTTAACCATTCTTACTACTCGTTCAATTGCTAACTGAGTATCATGTATAACCGCTCCAGGTATATTTCTTGAGACTAGGGTACCATCAGAGTTATAAGCCCTATCGGCAAAAACCTCACTGGCAACCTTTAGACCTATGGTTTCGCCGACTTTTATCATTTCGCTATTTGCCAATCCAAGAAAAATGATATTTTTATCAATTTCATAAATAGCTTCAGCAATAGCTTTTGCTAAACTATTATCCAGTGCTGCCATATTATACATGGCACCGTGGGGTTTTACGTGCTGAATCTTTTCCCCAGTAGAGAGTGCAAAACCAATAAGTGCACCTAACTGATACTTAACATAGGCTTTAACTTCCTTTGGAGTAACAGCCATATTTCTCCGACCAAAGCCCATAAGATCTGGATATCCTGGATGGGCTCCAATACCTACACCATGTTTTTTTGCTAGAGCAACTGTTTTCTCCATCATCAGAGCATCACCAGCATGCCAACCACAGGCTATATTTACTGAGCTTACTGACATAATTACACTTTCATCAAGCCCAATAGTATAATTTCCAAAGCTTTCACCTAAATCACTATTTAAATCTACCTGAATCATAATGTTCACCTCCTCATTTACTAACAAGACAATGCAAAACTAATGCCAGTAAGAATTCTAGGATTAATGCTCTATAAAAAGATTACACTTATATAGTTTGTTCGAATACGCACAAAATAATGAGCGATTTCGCAACTGTGTGCAAAATCGCTCGGTACTTTATTTGTATTTGTCCAACTTTCGTTTTAGGGCAAATCTGCTGATTCCTAAAATTTGAGATGCTTTGCTGTAGTTATTTTGCGAAATACCCAAAGCAGTTTTGATACATTCTTTTTCAATCCGTTGAATCTCATCCTCTAATGAAAACTTGTCATTTTTTAACTTTTCTATAAACCAGTCCGCTGCAGGTTTTAAAATTAGTGGTTCATTTATTATTTCCTTATCTTGACTCAATTCTGGGGGTAAATGCTTGAGCTTAACATATTCATCATTATATAGAATTACAATTCTTTCTATAGTATTTTTTAGTTCCCTTATATTGCCTGGCCAAGAATAATTTAAAAGCTTTTGCTCAGCCGCTAGAGCTATACCCTTAAATTCTTTGCCAAACTTTTTATTGTATTCAGTTAAAAAGTGCTCTGCAATTAACAGCACATCATTCCCACGTTCCTTTAAGGAAGGTATAATTATGGGTACTACATTTAATCTATAGTATAGATCTTCTCTAAACTCTTTGTTTTGAATAGCCTTCTCTAGATTCCTGTTTGTTGCTGCAAAAACCCTTATATCTACCTCTATATCCTCTAGACCCCCAACTCTTTTGAATTTCTTTTCTTCTAAAAATCTTAGGAACTTGGTTTGGATTTCATAAGGGAGCTCCCCAATCTCATCTAAAAACACGATTCCTCCATCGGCTATCTCTAATAGCCCCTTCTTCCTAGATCCTGCTCCAGTAAAAGCATTTTTTTCATAGCCAAACAATTCACTCTCTACTAGATGCTGAGGAATAGCACCGCAATTAATTTTTAACATTAAGGAATCTTTTCTGGTGCTATTTCTATGAATTTCCGAGGCCACTACTTCTTTTCCAGTACCAGTTTCTCCTCTGATTAAAACAGTTACTTCGTCTGCCATGGATAGGATATTTATTTTTTCATATATTTCCTTCATGGATGGGTGCTGACCTATAATAGATAAGCTTTTTTCAGCCTTTTCTTTCTCATAAAGATATAGCTTTTTTTTTGTTTCTATATTCTTTAAAGCCTTTATTATTAGGAGGTGTATTTCATCTAAATCAAAAGGTTTATTTATATAATCCGAGGCACCCCTTTTTATAGCAGTCACAGCCGTTTGAATATCTCCATAAGCTGTCATCATAATAATCTCAGATTCTTTATCTATGCTCTTAATTTTTAGTAATAGTTCCAATCCGCTTTCTCCTGCCAGTCTCATATCAAGGAAAATTACCTGAGGTTTAAAGGTTGTTAATTTACTCATCCCGTCTTTACCATTACAAGCTGTTTCAACTTCAAAGCCAAAGTCTTGTAATGCTTCCTTTAGGGACATACAGATCATACTCTCATCATCAATTATTAATATTCGCTTCTTCATTTACTCACCACCCTCTAGCATGAATTTTACTTTAAACTGGGTTCCATCATTGATTTTACTATAAACTTCAATCTCACCACGATTTTTTTCAACTAATTCGTGTACAACTGATAATCCAAGACCCGTACCATTAGAAGTTGTTGTATAAAAGGGATCAAATATTTTTTCTATATCCTCAGGGTTAATGCCACAACCGTTATCATTAAACTCTAGGGATATATATTCTCCTTTTTTTGTATTTATATTTTTTACAAGAATAGTTAAGAAACCATTCGTATTCATGGCCATTATGGCATTGGTGATAATATTAAGAAATATTTGTTCAATCTGCCCTTGATCCACCTTTACCATATATTTTAATGCTTCATTTATTATAGTAATTTTAATATTTTTTTCATTGGCAGCCTTATTTATTAGATATAGAGACTTTTTTAATATTTCAAGTATATTTGCTAACTCATACTTAGGTAGATTTGGCTTAGCAAAATCAAGCATATCTGTAATTAAATTATTAAGCCTATCAATTTCATATAGAACACCTTTAAATAACTCTTCATTTGATTCATTGACAGATAACCTTTTTTTCAAAACCTGTATGGAAGTTTTCATCCCTGCTAAAGGATTTCTTATTTCATGGGCCATACCTGCCGCTAACTGCCCAACGGATGTTAAACGGTTTACTCTTTCTATTTGTTTTTCTATATTCTTTCTTTCAGTGATGTTGTGAAAGTTGCATATAGCCCCACTTATCTCATTATTTTCATTTTTCAACAAAGAAGTTGTAACATCAACATACACTATTTCATTGATATTTGAGTCATATAAATCATAGACATGATTCATACTTTTTTCAGTCTTAATGGTTTCTATGGATTGACCTATTAAGGTATTTTCTAAGTTTTCGTTTGTACCACTTAGTAGTATATTGCTTCTTAACATCTTTTCAGCTGTATAGTTGATAGAGTTAATACTTCCAATACTATCAATTGTAATTATTCCAGTTGAAACATTTCGTAGAATATCTTCATTAAATTGTTTAACCTCTAGGAGCTTAGAAGTGTTTTTCTGAAGTTTACAAATCATATTATTAAAGGCATTGGCTAAAATCCCTATTTCATCTGTTCTCTTAATGCAAATCTTTTCATCAAAATTTCCACTGGCGATTTTATTGCAGGAATCTGCCAAAGATCTAATGGGCCTTGAAAGATTATAGGCTATTAGTATTGTTGCTTGCATTGAAATAATTAATGACACAATTACTATGAGTAAGTTATACTTCTGAATAGATATTAATTCCTCGGAAAAAATATTTGTTTTTAAACCATAACCCACTATCCAGTCCCAAGGTTCATAGTAGGAGTATAAAAAAACAGTGCCTTTCTTTTCAATAGCTCCAAAGCTCTTATCTAATTTAAAGTCTAAAAAATCAGCTTCTTGAAATAAGTTCAGTAGTATTGAATTGTTTTCTAAAATAACTAAACCAGAAGGACTGAAACTTTCATAATAGGATACAACATTCTCCTTAGCCTTCTCTAAAGAAATTCTTCCATTCTCTACTTCCTTATTAAGTACTTCCATATGATAGACTGTTTCTGAAAGATTCTCTTGTATATTCCTTTTTTGAGTGTCTGTCAATAGTCGATATCCATTCCAATAAGATACAGCACCCAAGCTGGTAATAGAGAGAATGATCAAAACCATAAAGGGAATTAATATTTTATTCTCAATGTCTAGCTTCAATTTGATCACCTTTTTTATAGGTATATTTACTTACTGTAAAAAACAAAATAGTTGCGACTATAACACCAGGTAAAGCGGGATGTATAGTTGAACCTCCATCTATTCCTAAATACTTATATATTAATACGAATCCAATCATAGTGGCCAAGCCTCCTATGAAGGATGACATAGCTCCTTGTTTAGTGGCTCTTTTCCAAAACAATCCTCCGTATAGGGGCAATAAGAAGGTTACTGAAAAAATACCCCAAATATGATTACCATATATTAAAAGACTCATTGGAGGTTTGACAGACAAAAGTAGGGATAATGTTCCAGCTATGAGTATAAAGATGCGATTAAAATTCATAAATTTATGGTCATCATAATTTTTAGTCGAATAGTTTCTAAAAATGTCGTATGTAAAGCCACTGGCCAGAACCAGAAGTTGGGAATTGGCTGTTGAAATAGCAGCAGCCGTTATGCCTATGAGAATAAGTCCACTTAGATTAGAATAGATTACATTATTAATTATATAGGGAAAGACTTCATCAACAGAGCTTATACTGTTTATAGTAGGCTGTAACACCCTAGAACCAAGACCTATAATAAATATGCCCAAGTAGATAAAGGCCATAATTAGCACAGAATAACTAATCATATTTACAGCTGTTTTTTTATTCTTTGCAGAAATAATCCTTATGGCATACTGAGGATTAGCTGCTAAACCTAATCCCCAACCCCAAAATCCATTTATTATTACTAGGGGGGCATAAGCACCATTTGAAAAAGAATCCAAGAGAGCCCCTTTTTCAGTGACATATGAAGTGTTAGGAAAAGGTCTTGTAGATATTAAAGTTGCCTGTTCATGAATGTTTGTAATTCCATTAGTGTTTTTTAATATTAAAATTACGGCTAATAAAATACTTAAGGAAAAGAGAAAGAAATTTAATCCATCGGTTTTCGTTACAGAGAATAATCCCCCAAAGGTAGTATATACAATAAACATATATACAAGAATTATGGCAAATGTATAGTTTATATCCAGAAGTTCAGACATAACAACCCCAAAACCTCTTATTTGAATTATCATATAAAGAGTATAACAGATAACTATTATAGACCCACCCATTGCTTGTATTAGTTTACTGTCATATCTTATTCTAAAATACTCCGGGACTGTCAAAATATCATATTCTTTTAAACGAGGAGCTATGGTTACCAGAAAGGCGGCTCCTATAAACCATGGTATTACAGCATATAATATTACCGCATAGCCATAAGCATAGATAGAACCCGACAGACCTTGCATAGATGCTGCACTAAACCATGTGGCTATGAAAGTACAAATACAAGGCAATAATCCCAAACTATTTCCCGCCACAAAAAAATCCTTGAGGCTATTACTCTTTTTAAAACCATTTTTTCCAAACCATAATAGTACTACTGTATAAAGAGTGAAGTATGCAAGATAAATAATAGCTTTACTCATTTAGTCTATCACCTTCTTAGCCTTTAGAATCAACCCTATAACTAATGGTAAAATAGAAGAAACTATAAACATACCTCCAACTATTAGCCAAGTTTTTATTGGTAAAGCTAAATAATTAATCCTATCCATATTGCATCTCCTTTTTTAGCATATATAGTAAGTTGCACAGATAAAATATTCAAGATATTTTTTGAGTTGTTTCGATACTTCTCCTCACTATAACAATATTATATTTCCTTTTCTTTAAATTCTACAGTATATCTCTTAGTTTTATCAATTTTTAAGACTCCCACTTCTACAAGTGGGAGATTGAAGCTTTTTGCTTCAGGTGGAGTAGAGTCTCCATCTGAAGCTTCGATGTTTTACTTTAGCAAAACGAGTTCACTAGACATGATTATCTTCCATTTAATTTTATTTATTATATCATGTCCGAGTTTTTACTGTCCAATTAAGTATAGCCTATCAATGAATTTAGAGCCAAAAAATCAGTATTAAACAGTTTGTTAACGGAAAATATTAAAACCGAGCCTTAGGCCCGGTATTTGTTTTAATTAATTATTTTTTCAAACTCATCTTCATCAACTATCTTTATACCTAGTTCTATTGCCTTATCAAGTTTTGAACCTGCTTCAGTTCCAGCTAAAACCATATCCGTTTTCTTACTTACACTTCCAGTTACCCTACCACCTAATCGTTCTATTATTTCCTTAGCTTCAATTCTTGTAAATTTATTTAATATTCCAGTTAAGACAAAGCTTAATCCTTGTAGCTTTTGTTCAGCAGTATTATCAGAGGACTTGTATGCTTTCATATTAACACCTGCGTTTTTTAGCTTTTCAATAATCTGTAGATTTCTATCCTCTTGGAAAAAGGCTACTATACTTTGTGCCATTTTTTCCCCGATTTCAGGTATAGCTACTATTTCTTCAGCAGAAGCTTTTATCAAAGAGTCCATATTGCCAAAATGTTGTGATATTAAAGCTGCAGCTCTTGCTCCTACAAGCTTTATACCAAGACCAAATACCAATTTATCCAGATCATTTTCCTTAGACTTTTCTATAGCATTTACTAAGTTTTGAGCAGATTTTTCTCCCATTCGTTCAAGGTCTACTAAATCTTCTTTCTTTAGATAATATAAATCTGCAGGATCTTCTATAAGATTATTCTCTAAAAGCAAGGTAACTATAGATTCACCTAACCCATCAATGTCCATTGCAGACCTAGAAACATAGTGAATAATTCCCCTTCTCAGTTGAGCTGGACAAGCAGCATTAATACATCTTGTAACAGCTTCACCTTCTAATCTTATAGTAGGTTCAGTGCATACAGGGCATATATTTGGCATTCTAAATTCACGTTCTTCTCCTGTGCGTTCCTCAGTTAAAGCTCTAACAATCTCAGGAATTACATCTCCCGCCTTTTGTATTATTACCTTATCTCCAATTCTGATATCCTTTTCCCTTATATTATCTTCATTATGTAATGTTGCCCTACCAATAATAGATCCTGCTACCTTTACAGGTTCTAATATGGCAGTAGGCGTTAATGCACCTGTTCTTCCCACTTGAATTATTATGTCCTTTACTACAGTCTCCTGTTGCTCTGCTGGGAATTTATATGCTATAGCCCATCTTGGACTTTTTGTTTTAGTACCTAGTTCCTCTCGTTGATTAAGATTATTGACCTTTACAACTAATCCGTCAATATCAAAGGATAAGTCCTTTCGTTTAACAGACCATACTTCACATTGTTTAATAACCTCTTCCATAGTGTTGCACATTGTATATATAGAGGTTTTAAATCCAAGCTCTTTTAAATACTCTAGGCCTTCACTATGGGTTAATATATTTGTTTTCTCCATAGCTTGAATATTAAATATAAATATATCCAAGGGTCTTTGAGCAGTTATTTTAGGATCTAATTGTCTTAAAGAACCTGCTGCTGCATTTCGAGGGTTTGCGAAAATTGTTTCTCCATTTTCTTCTTGTTTTAGATTTAATTCAGCAAATTTTTCCCGGGAAATAAACACTTCCCCTCTTACTTCTATATCTATATCTTTATTCAGTTTTAAAGGAATGGACTTAACCGTCTTTAAATTATTTGTAATATCTTCCCCTATAAGACCGTCTCCCCTAGTAGCACCCCTTACAAATCTACCCTTTTCGTATTTTAGGGCTACAGATAAACCGTCAATTTTTAATTCCACAACATACTGAATATTGCCCGTGATTATTTTGCGATTTCTCCTGTCGAAATCTATAAGTTCCTGTTCATTGTAGGAGTTATCAAGGCTTTGCATAGGTATAGTATGTTGTACTTGGTCAAAGGCAGACAGAGCCCTCCCTCCCACTCTTTGGGTGGGACTATTTTCTACTATTAGTTCAGGATATTTATTTTCTAAGACAGTAAGTTCCTCTATCATCATATCGTATTCATAATCAGTTATTTCAGGACTGTCCAGTACGTAGTATTTATAGTTATGAGAGTTTAATTTATCTACTAATGTATTTATTTTTTTCTTTATTTCCTGTTGATTCATATAGTACCTCCTTTCGTATCATAGGGATTATGCGTCGTACCGACGCAGGTTGACGGTTGTTGGTTGACGGTTTACGGTTAAAACCTTAAAACATCAAAACCTTAAGAGATAGATCCTTCGTATACACTCAGGATGACAAGGCGAGAAGAAACCTCCAAAATGTCATCCTGAGCGTATGCGAAGGATCTTTCCCTTGATCTTGACCAACAACCGTCAACCGTAAACCGTCAACCTGCGACGTTTACGTCGCATAATCCCTATATCGTGACATACATTGATTACCCTATAATCTTAATAGGTGAAAATCCCATGACCAATTTCTTTATACCTGCACTTTCAAAGGCAATGGTCAACTCTGCATTTTCTCCACTTCCTTTAACACTTATCACTGTGCCTTGTCCAAATTTGCCATGAATGATTTTACTCCCTGGCTTTACTTCTTGAGATGAACTTACATCAACAATCTTGGGCTTTTGGTTAATTGTGACTCCTCGATATATTCCTTTTGAGGGTTGCAATGCCTCTTTTCTTTGTTTTTCAACTGCCTCCCAATCTCCTGCTACAAACTCTTTAGAGATTTCCTTTATAAATCTTGACATAGGATTATAGTTAGTTTTTCCATATAAAGTCCTCTGCTGGGCGTGACTAATATACAGTTTTTTCATAGCTCTAGTAATACCTACATAACAAAGTCTTCTTTCTTCCTCCAACTCATGGTCAGAATTTAAAGCTCTTGACATTGGAAATAACCCTTCTTCCATTCCGACAAGGAAAACCACTGGAAATTCCAAGCCCTTAGCACTGTGCAATGTCATAAGAACCACTGCGCTTTCTTCATCGTCCATATTGTCAAGATCTGACATTAACGATATATTCGCTAAAAATTCCTCTAAACCTTTCGTTTCACTGTTTTTATCAAATTCCATTGCCACTGTTAAAAATTCTTGAAGGTTTTCTATTCTGGATTGAGACTCTACACTTCCTTCATTTTTTAATTCTTCCATATATCCTGACTCATCAACAACTTTTTTAATAAGATCAGTGACAAATATATCTTCTTTTCTTTGCCCATATTTACTTATTAATAAAGCAAAATCTCTGATTCCCTTTTGAGCTTTTTTTGAAAAGGTACTTGTTAACTCATCATCTATTAAAACTTCAAATAGACTTTGCTCTGTTATTCTAGCTCTATCTTCTAGTTTATCAATTGTTTTACTTCCTATTCCTCTTTTAGGCACATTTATAACTCTTTTTAAGCTTACATCATCTACTGGGTTTTGAATTAATCGTAGATACGCTATAATATCTTTTATTTCTTTTCTATCATAGAACTTTAATCCACCTATAATTCTATAGGGAATTCCTGCTCTCATAAGCATTTCCTCTAAAACACGAGACTGGGCATTAGTTCTATACAAGATAGCAAACTCATCATAGTTTCTTGTCCCATCTTCCACCATTGAGCGTATTTCATTGGAAATAAACATACCTTCTGCCCGTTCATCCATGGCACTATAGTATTGAATCTTGTCTCCATCATTTTTAGAGGTCCACAGCTTTTTATTTTTTCTACCGATATTGTTTTTAATAACACAGTTTGCCGTATCAAGTATTGTTTTAGTGGAACGATAATTTTCCTCTAGCTTAATAACTATTGCATTACTAAAACCATCTTCAAAGTTTAAAATATTCCTTATATCTGCCCCTCTAAAACTATATATAGATTGGTCATCATCTCCAACAACACATAGATTCTTATGCTTATCTGCCAGCATAGATATAAATCTATATTGTACTTGGTTTGTATCCTGGTACTCATCCACCATGATATACTTAAACTTATTTTGATAAAATCCCAAGACCTGAGGATTCTTTTCGAAAAGCTCTACAGTCCTAAATAATAAATCATCAAAATCCAGTGCATTGTTCTTTTTGAGCTTTTCCTGATATCTCTTATATATCTTTCCTACGACCTCTGCTTGAAAATCTCCTTCGTATCTTTTTATAAACTCCTTTGGAGTGAGCATACTATCCTTTGCATCTCCCATTTTGCGTTGTACCATAGACAAGGGATATAAGTTATCATTAATATCTAACTCCTTATAACATTCCTTTAATACTACCTTTTGATCTGAACTATCATATATAACAAAATCTCTTTTATAACCTAACTTATCTATATCTCGTCTAAGTATTCTTACACAGGAAGAATGGAAAGTACTTACCCATATATCTGTAGGTTGGTTTAATAACCTTTCTACTCTCTCTCTCATTTCCTTAGCCGCCTTATTTGTAAAGGTAATAGCCAAAATATTTCCTGGGTAAACTCCCTTTTCTTGGATTAAATCTACTATTCTTTGAGTTAGAACCTTTGCTTCACCACTAACAGTTTCACTTATGTAATCTCTCATAAGCTCTAGGTCCTCTGGAACCAACGCTTCTGGAACATGATCACTTTTATAAGCATTTCCAAATCTTATTAAGTTAGAAACCCTATTTACCAAAACCGTAGTCTTTCCCGAACCTGCTCCAGCTAATATAAGGACTGGTCCATCAGTTGAGAGTACTGCTTTTCTCTGCATATTATTTAACTTTTTATATTGTGACTCAATAATTTCATCCCGTAGCATACAATATTCTTGTTTCATTTGTTCAGTTATCATAAAATATTCACCTACATTCTATTTTCATTAAAAAAAGAAGAATATATATTCTTCTTTTTTTAAATAGTATATCATAAAATAAAATTTAATTCAGATGGAGTTTTTGGACATCTAGCAAGTCATGTTTTAGGGAAAGTGCGACGTAAACGTCGCAGGTTAAGGTTGAGGTTTAGGTTAAAACATAAAAACATAATGGTACGTGTGTAGGGGGGGATGCCCACATCACCCCGCGGGGATATACGCATTCCCGGGTCGATGTGGGCATCGACCACTACACCAGACAACGGTAGGGGCGACCTGTGGTCGCCAGGATTGAATGCCAAAACCAAGGCGACCACAGGTCGCCCCTACAGGATATGTTTATGAATATCCGTGCCATGTGTCAAACCAGTCTTTGCTCTTGATTTTAACCTTATCCTTAATCTCAACCTGCGACGTTTGTGTCGCATAATCCCTAAAACATGACATAAAGCAAAAACAAAATCGTCTACGAACTTATTTTTTATAAAATTCTATGCCGTCTTTAGATAGTTTTTCTTCCCAAAACATCTTTAATATTTCTAGTTCCTCACTATAATCTACTTTAGACTCATCTTTATCGTATTTAAGGTTTTCAAGTATCTCTATGGTAAAACTTTCTTCACTATTTTCTTTCCATTCTTTTTGAAGCTCTCTGTTCAAAAAATTTCCAAACTTCAGCCTAAACTTTGTGCCATTTATGGTGCCTTTTAAATCTTGAGTTCCTTCTATATAACACTTATTATTAAAATTAGATTTAATAATAAATATCCCCATATCAGATTTCATATTCTTATATAATTCTTTAAGTTCTTTTTTCCTATCCACTAATTAATACCCCATTTCTTTTAAAATCCCTGATAACACCTTAAGGCGCTCTGCAATTAGTTCCCCATCTTCACTAAGAACTTGACTAAACAATTGCATATCCTCATCTATCTTTTCATTACCTGTACACACAGCTACTGTCATTGCATCTCCTTGTAATCCGACTCTATCTATGACAGGATTTTCTGTATCATATAATTTTTCATAGCGATAAGCCTCTTGGAAATGTAGTTTCGCTCTACAAACAAGAATTGCTAGATCAATTACTCTGTGAAGGGGTAATTCCTCTGACTGTCTTGACCATTTATCCCCAGTATGTCTCCAAACCTTAGCCGAAATATCTACCTTCCCTCTATCATTCCACTGTGCCAAACCTAATGAAAGTCCCTTTGCATCAGTCTTATAAGCATATCTTCCATCAACATTTTCATAGTTTTCTGATACTATAACTGGTTTGTGCTTTAAAGTAGTTGGTATTTTCATTTTTGTACCTCCAAAATATTTTAAGATTATTAAATTACTAAATTACTAAATTACTAAATTACTAAATTACTAAATTACTAAATTAATTATATTTAACTTTATACGTTTTGTCAACATTTATCATCAATTATGTACTATTACAAATGTCTACCCTATTATTTTATCCTGCATAAATTATTCAATACTTTTCAACTTATAATGAAAATAAGCAAATAAGCCGACCAAGATGAATCTACACCCTAGTCGGCTTGCATTTTAAAGCTGTATCTAATTATATACAATATTACAATCCATTCTTTTAACTATTTGTTAGTTTGCATATTTAACAATAATATCTCGCAATATTGTAACTACTTCTAATCCTGCTCGATCATTATAATACTTAGCAAATCTTTCATCTGCAACATACATTTCAGCTAATCCTATATGAGCTTCTGGTGAATAATATTGCCATGTGAAACTTAGCCAAGCCTTGTGCTTTTCATATACATTTTTAGCAGCTTCTGATTGTAAATCTTTTGTTTTTACAACTTGGTTCAGGGATTCAAATATTTCACTTTCGATATTTTGCATCTTTTTAAAATCCTCTTCACTCATATTTATTAACTTTTGATTAGAAGTTTCTACGGTTTCTTTACCATACTTTTCTCTAATTTCTTTGCCATAACTTTTTTCGTTCTCAGCTAACTTTTCTTTCTTAAATACTTCAAACTTTTCTTTATTTGACATTTTTACCCCTCCTTTGTGATGGGCAATTGATTTCTCAACAGTTAAAATCAATTGATCAAGTTGATTTCGTTTAAAAATAAGTTGTTGGTGATGTTCTACTAAAGCTTTAGAAATATCAAAGTCTGATTGGGAAATGATATTCTCTATATCCTCTAATTTCATATCCATGGATTTATAAAACAAGATTTGTTGTAGTAAATCAACTTCTTTTTCTCCATAAATACGATATCCAGATGAGTTAATACGGCAGGGTTTTAATAGCCCAATTTTATCATAATATCTCAAGGTTCTTGGACTAACACCCGCTAAATCAGCTAGCTTTTTAATTGTATATTCTATGTCATCACCTCCCTACAACTTTATAATAAAGTATGACGCAACGTTAATGTCAATATAAAATAAAACTTTTATAAAAGTTTTTATATCACTATAAAAATAAAATATATCTATTATCTTTTTCAACAACTTCTAAAATAATATAACCTGAACCTATTTATTTTAGAAAAGGTTCAGGTTATTTTTAACTTATTACCTTTATTGCATTATCTTTAACCTCATTGATAATATTTACGAACTTCTTCTGCTTATCTGTATCAAAGAGTTTTATAAAGCTTTGTGGTTTATCAAAGGGTGGTTTAGTAAGCTCTGCTATATTTTCTACATATCCATTTTGTTCAATATAGTCTATTACTTTATTTACAAATACAATCTGATTGGCATTGAGATTTTGTTCATTGATAAATGAGGAAAAGGCTTTTAATGCAGCCTCTCTCTCCATTTTGGCAACTTTACGAACAAGTAATCCAAAAGGAGTGTCCTGAAAGTTTGTTTCATAGTCTGCTTTAGTGCCAAGCTCTCCTGTAAATATTTTTTCTAAAGTTTTATAATCTCCTTCATTAAGAGGAATATTATTTCTTAATTTGTGAATAGCTATATTATTTTTATTTTCTTCTATGTATTTATTTACCTTTAACTTATAATCGTCAAAATCATAGTTTAACTCAAATTTTTTTTCAAAAACTCTTTCTGTTTCCATATCCTCAAGATTTGTATATACCAAGCTTCGCCCATCAGTTACTGCAAACTTCATTAAATCCCGTAACTCAGTTCGGATTCTTTCAAAACTTAAAATATCTGATTTGTTCCAGAACTCATCTTCTGAAACTTCTTTAAGTACAGACTCTTTAGCCTTTACCTGTGGAATTGTAGTTTTCTTCAAAAGTATTCTTGCTTTAGAGATAGTATTGTTTTTTAGTCGATTAAAACTCTTAGTCCCTTCTAACTGAGATAACATTAGTCCATACATTAAATTGTCAAATTCAACAGCTTTATCGTCATTATCATCCATCTTCACAATATCAGCAATATTATTGATAAGATTAGATTTATCTTTTTCTGTAAGACAGGTAAAAGAATCTTTCAATCTATACTTGTCTATATATTTTCTTTTCATCTGAACATCAATTCTATTGATGCTAAGCATTGATATTTGTCCCAAAATTTCTTCTATCAAAGTATTTCTAAGGCTTTGATATTCTTCATCCATAAATGCTACATCCTGCATAATAAAAATCAACTTTACTCTTTTAGTAAAAATACTAGCATAAGCCGAAATATTTGTACTTGCTTCAATGCCATTTTTCTTTTCTCTAAAATATTCAAAGTTTCCAAGATAATCAAATATATAAAATTTCTCTTTATCTGTTCCTTTACCATATAAGTCTGGTCTTATTCTAGTGCCTCTACCTATCATCTGCCAAAACTTTATTTTAGATCTTACTCGTTTGAAAAACACTAGATTTACTATTTCTCTTACATCAATTCCCGTATCCAGCATGTCCACTGATACTGCTATATGTGGTTCTTTTGTAGGATTCTTAAATTGCAAAATTAAATCCTGTGCATAATCATCATCACAGACTATGCGTCTACAAAATACTCCTTTATATTCTGGATATAGTTTATTAAACCTATCCACAATATACTGAGCATGATTCTTGTTTTGAGCAAAGATGATAGTCTTACCCAATCTATTTCCGCTTTCTTCTCTTAAACCACTTGTCATAAGGTCATTTATCACATTATCAACGGTGTTTTGATTGAAAATGAATTTATTGATTTCTGGTGCAGGAATTTCGTCAGGCATTTCGCCATCTTCATCTGTAAAGTCTTCTTCATATTTTTCTCTATCATCTATAGATAAATCCTCATAGGTTATACCCTCTGATAAGAACTTGGTTTTAACTTCTATATTATAAAAGGGTACTAATACACGATCCTTATATACGGCTGTTTCATAATCATAAGCAAAGGTAGGTACATTTTTTTCAACTTCAAAAAATTCGTAAGTGCTACTATGTACATCTGATCTAGGAGTGGCTGTTAAGCCAACTAAATAAGCATCAAAATAATCAAAAATAGCCTTATATTTTTTAAATATACTTCTATGACTTTCATCTACTATAATTAAGTCAAAATGAGCAGGTGTAAAAAATCTATTACCCTCAGCATTTCTTGCTCTATCTATAGCATTTAGCATTGTAGGATAAGTTGAAAATACAATTCGAGCATTTTTATCATCTTTATTAGATAAAAGATTACAAAGAGACATATCTGGAAGATAGTTTTTAAAATCGTCCTTTGCCTGTCTTACCAAAGCTGTTCTATCAGCTAAGAACAGGGTATTTGTAATATATCTACCTCTTGAAAGTACATCTGTTAAGCTTGAGGATGTTCTAGTCTTTCCTGTACCAGTTGCCATAACTAAAAGAGACCGCATATGCCCTCTCTCAATATTGTCACAAACAGCTCTTATTGCCTGTTTTTGATAGTATCTATCTGTGATTCTATCATCAATCTCTATCTCACTAAGATTCTTCCTTGAAGTTCGTCGGTTAAACAATCTTTGTAAATCATCTCTTGAAAATATGCCCCTAACTTTTCTTTGTGGGCCTGTCTTATCATCCCATATAAAGTAGTCATATCCATTAGTATTAAATATAATAGGTCTATGTCCCGTCATCTTCTCAATACAGTTAGCATAGAGCCAAGCTTGATGAGTCCCTTTTCTTGCATCTTTAAACGTCCTCTTAGCTTCTATTAGAGCTATGGGCGTTCCATCTTTTCCCCAAAGAACATAGTCTACAAAACCGTTTCCTGAGCCTAATTCCTTTGGCATACCTGCAACGGGCATTTCTTCTTCTACACAATCTTTTCTTTCACTCTGGAAAAATTTCCATCCTAATAATTTTAGGTCTACATCTATATATCTCTTCCTTGTTTGGTATTCTGATAAGTCCTCTGGAGTAAATTCTCTTTCTGCCTTATGTTCATCTTTATTGGCAGTAATCTGTTCACTCTTTTTATGTAGCTCTTCAACAAGCCTTTCTATTTCTTTATCTTTTTCATCTATTAATTTTTGGTTTTTTTCTTTGAACTTCTTAAACTCACTAGAAAGCTTTGTTTGGATTTTCTTGGCTAGTTCTATATTGTCTGTAGCCTTTGGAATCAGCTTTTCATCAAATTTTCTTTCCTCATAATACAATCCATAACAATAATCAATCCATTCTACAAATTCAAATAAAATAGATAGTGAAAGAACTGCATCATTTTGTGAGATGGATTTCTCTGTATGAACAGCTATATTTCCCACCTTGATAATGTATTGAAGTTTATTCCATGTGGAAGGATTTACAGCATATCGAAAGGATTCTTCATGTACTAAAGCCTGTAGGTTATCTTTATAGGGCATTTTTATAGTGGAGTCCGCAGAATACACCCATTTTACAGCCAACTCAAATGCTTTTCTACTTCCTATAGCTGACATAGCAGGTGAAGTTGATAAAACATTTTCTGCATCAATACAGGCATTTGCAAATAGCTTATATTCAGTTGTATTTTCAAGGAATCCAAAATTTGTTCCCATAAAGTCACCCACTTTTTAATCAAAGTATTTACTCATAAGGCTATTAAATAGGTTTTCACTTTCTGTTATGGATTGTTTTACTATGGATTTTTGTTCTTCTAGTTTTGATACTATTTCTGCAAATTTGTTTTGTAGTTCAAAATTAGGCATTGGTATCTCAAATTTTTTTATCATACCCAAGTTCAAATTTTTCTGACGAATCCCCCTTCTATTTTCCAAAAAATAATTTCTCATAAATAACAAATTATAGTATAGCCAGCTTATATCAACAAAGCTATTTATATTTAAACAAATATTTGCACAGGCTTGATTAGCACATGAATCCTTTTTCAATATTCCCATTTTGAATGCTGCTGTATCATACATTCCAATTAACAAAGACCCTTTTTTAAATAATTTAGTTGAACTTTCTTTTATTGCCTTTGTTGTTATCTTCTCGATAGATTCCTCTAAAAACAAACAATTTAGCTCTCCTGCTGTATACCAATCAATTTCTCCACAGAAATATTCTTTATTTCTTCTCGACGGAGTGCCTCCACTTGACATTGAACCTAATTCTTCTAATTTAGCATAATTCCAGTTTTTAGTGTTGCTTACAGGGTCTCCAAACATATCATAAAAAGTTGCTTTAATTAAATAATCAAGTTCTTCAAGTTGTTTTTTATGACTATCTATTATTTCTTGTGTTTTATCTAAAATATCTGCAATATGTTTTTGAACATCAAGTGGTGCTAGTGGGATTTGCATTTTTTTAACAGATGCCTGATTCAATTTGGCTCTCGTTGTACCACTAATCAATTTGGATACATCATAAAACATTATAGAGTAGCATAAGTAATTTACATCTAATAAATCTTTAGGTTTTAGTACATGAGCATGATTGTTAACCCAACATTTTCCTGAAACTCTATATGCAATTGGTTTTTCTTTTGAACAAAAATTACCACCATCTTCTGCTAATAAAACGAGTTCGTCATCAAATATATAATCATCTACATAATCTTTTACTCCATTTGCACCATAGTAAGGGTATATTCCTTTTTTTCTTTTGGAAGCAGTAACAGGTACTCTCATAAAATCTAATATATCACACACTTCCCCCAACTTTACCATTTCCCACTTACTCATTCTCCAATAGCCCCCTTAACTCCTCCCTCTTGCTATTTAAATCAATAGCCAATTCATCAAGGCGAGCCATAATAACCTCTGGTGGGTCATATTCTACTTTTTCGTATTCTATCTCTTTATATCTATTAATAGACAAATCATACTCATTATTCTTTATATCCTCTTTATCTACAAGGAAACTTTGGTCTGTTCGCTTTCTATCTACTTCCTTATCTAAGCTATGGAATCTTTCTATTATATCGGGGATATCTCCTTCGTTCCCAAGCTTATTTCTCTTATCATCTAAAGAAAATCCATCTGACTTCATATCATAAAACCATACCTTATCTGTCCCACCTGCATTGGTCTTTGTAAATAGAAGTATAGCAGTGGACACTCCTGCATAGGGTTTAAAAACTCCACTAGGCAGAGAAATCACTCCTTGCAGACTCTGGTTTTCAACTAACTCCTGCCTAAGTGCTTTATGAGCTTTTGTAGAGCCAAATAATACTCCGTCTGGAACTATACAAGCACATCTTCCACCACTATCAAGCATACGAATAAACAGCGCCACAAAAAGTAGCTCTGTTTTTTTAGTATTGCAGATTGCCTTTAGATTGTCATGGATACTTTCAGCATCTATGGTGCCTGTAAATGGTGGATTTGCTAGAATCACATCATAGGCATCTGATATATCATTTTGCTTAGATACACTATCAGCATAATTTATATGTGGATTAGAAATAGAGTGGAGCATTAGGTTCATTGCAGATAGTCTAAGCATGGTTCTGTCAGTGTCCAAACCTGTAAAAGCATCTCCTTCAAACTTTTCCCACTGTTTTGTTGTCATTTGAGCTTCATACTTTTCTCTTATATATTCAGCAGAAGATACTAAAAAACCTGCTGTACCACAGGCTGGGTCACAAATCCTATCATCTGGTGAAGGGGATACCAATCTTACCATCATATCGCGAATATGCTTTGGAGTTCTAAATTGCCCATTTTGGCCTGCAACCGAGAGTTTTCCTAGCATATACTCATATAAATCCCCTTGCATATCCAAATTCTTTATATCATGCTCATATAAATCATCTAGTCCTGTAATAATTCTTTGAAGGACTTGTGGCGTAGGAATCAAAAACATAGCATCTTCCATATACTTTGAAAAAGATGAAGTTTTATTACTATTTATGGATTTTATAAAAGGAAATACCTTTTGTCCAATAATCTCAAAAATTTCTCTTGAGTCCTTATCTTTGAACTTAGACCAACGCATAGCCTGTCCATCTACAGTATCAGGAAAAATTTTATTTGTTACCTCTATACCCAAATTCTTCATACCCTCTTTTTCAATCTCTTTTTCATCTAGTGATCGAATAAACATTAGATATGTTAATTGTTCAATAACTGTAAGGGGTTGTGTTATTCCACCAGCCCAAATATCAGTCCAGATTTTATCTATTTTATTCTTAATTTCACCTGTTATCATTTATGTATTTCTCCTTAGGTCTATTATTTAGTTGACTACCTAAGGTATTCCATAAAACTTCATAAAATTCCTTCTTGATTTTGAATAGTAATATAGCTTTTAACTTATAAAACAACATTTAATCAAGCCAATTATTATCGATTATTAGAAAGAACCTCCAAAGACAAGGATTCTAATTACTTTCTTCGTGCCATTCTTCAAGAACAGCTTCTACTTCGTCTATTAATCTCTGTTTATCTGGAATATAAAATGTATATTTAGATGCAAATATTTGATTAGATAGGCCACCTAAAGCATATTCTGCAGCAACATTATCTTTATCAGTACAGAGTATAATACCAATTGGTGGATTATCAATTTCATCATTAATTTCTGACTGATAATAATTTAAATACATATTTAATTGTCCCACTGCTTCAGGCATTAACTTGCTAGTTTTTAATTCTATTAATACATAAGAACGTAGTATTTTATTGTAAAAAACCATATCTACATAGTAATGATTGTTATTTAAAGTGATTCTCTTTTGGGTTCCTACGAACATAAAACCTCTACCTAGCTCTAATAAAAACTTCTCTATATGTTTAACTAAGGCTTCTTCCAAATCACTTTCTATCATTGGTTTATTTTCAGGTACGCCAAGAAACTCCAAAACATACGGATCCTTCATAATATCTTGTGCTTTATAAACTTCAATTCCTTTTTGAGATAATGATAAAACTGTTTGTTTATTGGCTTTACCCTCTGATAATAAAATTCGTTCAAAAAGGGAAGTTTTTATTTGTCTTTTTAATTCACGAACCGACCATCCAGTGTTTATAGCCTCTTTTTCATAAAAAGACCTTTTTTGTAGGTCAGAGATACTTAGAAGTTCACAATACTGGGACCAGCTTAATTTAACAGACATTGTCTGTTGAGTTGGATACTCTTGATAGAATCTTGTTCATGCTCTACTATGATTCTTCCTATTTGCCAATAAGCATTAAGTAATTCAGTATTTACTTGATAAACTACATTTTCCCTTGCAGCCAGCATTATTTGTTTTATATCTTCAAATATTTGGTTATTCTCTTTTAAAACTTCATTCATTCTTTTCCCTCCCAACTACATTTAAAATTTTATGGTGTCAGACTTGAATTATTCCCTTGTTTTTTCCATCTTTCATCAAATCTTTTCAATAGTCTGTTCCCTTGCCGCTATAAATAAAGATGTAAATAAAGGAATATTTCAAGCCTTTTTACTCTATTTACAAATATGTAACAAAGAATTAATTAATAAAAAAAAGCTAGTCAATTAGCTTCAATAACTGTTGTCTCAATATCTTTATGTCCGTATCAATTATTTCCCATATTAGCTTTAGATTTACACCTTCATAATCATGAACTATGCGATTTCTTAAACCTCTCATTTTAAACCAAGGCGTTTCTGGATTTTTTGCCATATATTCCTTATCTAATTTATTGACCAACTCACCAATTTGGCTTAAATTAAATACACATGCTTCTACCATCATACTATTATTTCTAAACTCAACATAATCCACATTATTCGTATATTTCAATATAGAGTCGATATAATTAATTATCTTTAGAATAATCTTTTGATTTTTCATATATAACCATACCCCCATCTTCAATTTCTTGCATTATTAAAGAATTTGGTTCAATATGTGCTTTATCAATTAAGTCTATATCTACTCCTAAGACATCAACAAGAATTTCGAGTAATCCAACAAAATCCAGCCCTTTTAACTTTCCATTTGTATCAATATATAAATCTACATCACTATTATTAGTATCTTCACCTTTTGCATAAGAACCAAATAGTATTACTTTATCTACTGGGTAGTTTCTTAATATTGGAATCGCTTTTTCTTTTATTTTTTCAATTGTAATAATATTGGAAGTCATCATTACAGCCCCCTTAGATTTATTTAACAATTAATTTACATATTCATTATATCATGTCCAAGTTTTTACTGCCTAATTAAGTATATCCTATCCAACCCAATGAATTCGCCTATACGGCACAACCGTATGGGACGGTTTACAATTAACAAATTCCTTCATTGCTTCTTTTCCATCTAAAATAGCCTTAATCACCGCTACATCTTCCACATATTCTTTATTTCCTATAACTTGAGATTCTAGAACTTCAAATTTAACAAATTGATTTGGATATAGTTCTCTTACTTCTTGCCATTTCATATTCTACACCTCCAAGCGTGTATTATATTTACATTATAATATAGCTACAGATTTTATCTATTTTATTCTTAATTTCATCTGTTATCATTTATATACTTCTTCTTAGATTTATTATTTAATTAACTCCCTAAGGTATTCCATAAGACTTCATAAAATTCCTTCTTGATTTTAACTTATAAAGATTAAACTGAATCTATTAAATTTCAACTTAAATCTGTCTGAAAATTTGATATAATAAAGGAAACTCTTGTATAAGGTGGGTGCCAAAATGAAACCAATTCTGATTATATCCCCTCATATAGATTTAGAGCATGTTTTTGAAACAAAGTTAGCGCAAAAATATACTGATGTAGATGTTAAATTAGCTTTATTGGATGAAGCTATAGAGATCGTAACAGATGCTGAAAAATCTGGTGTTGAAGTAATTATTTCTAGGGGTGGAACAGCGCGAATTATTGAAAAGCACGTTAGTATTCCTGTTGTTGAGATTAATGTATCTCCTTATGATATACTTACTGCCATCTATTCAGCTAAAAAATATGGTAATAATATTGCAGTGATTGGTTTTTATAATATTATTCATAATGTAGAATTACTAGGTCCTATCCTGGACTTAAATATATATGCCCACAATATTATTGACAAGGTAGAGGCTGAAAATTATTTAATAGAGTTGATAAACTCTGAAAAAAAAGTTGATGTTCTTTTAGGTGGGACTGTTGCACAAAACCTAGCTGAAAAGTACGATATTCCTACAATACTTTTAAAAACAAGTCCTGAGGCACTGGAGCTTAGTATAAAAGAAGCAAAAAAATTAGTGGAGGTAGGACGTAAGGAAAAAGAAAAAACTCAACAGTTTAAAGCTGTATTAGATTATATAAACGAAGCAGTTATTTCAGTAGATAGTCACGGAATTATAACTACTTTTAATTCCGCAGCAGAAAAGATTATAGGTGTATCATTAGAACAGGCTATAGGCAAATATATTGATGATATTATTAAAAACTCTAAATTGTCTAAAGTAATGAATATGAATCAGCCAGAGTTAGGTGAAATTCTACAGTTCGGCAAAAATAAAGTAGTGAGTAATCGAGTTCCTATTGTTGTTAATGACAATGTTGTAGGAGCTGTTGCAACCTTTGATGATATTACCAGAATACAAGAAAGTGAACAAAGAATACGTTCTATCCTATTAAATAAAGGCTTTATTCCCAAATATAACTTTAAAAGTATTATAGGTAGAAGTAAAAAATTAATTGAAGCCAAAGACAAAGCTAAAAAATATGCCCTCACTGACAGTACTGTATTAATTATGGGTGAAAGTGGTACAGGAAAAGAAATGTTCGCCCAAGGTATTCATTCAGAAAGTCATAGAAAAAACGGCCCTTTTGTAGCAGTAAATTGTGCTGCTATACCTCAAAACTTGTTAGAAAGTGAGCTATTTGGTTATGAAGAAGGTGCATTTACAGGAGCAAGGAAAAAAGGAAAAGAAGGTTTATTTATACAAGCCCATGGAGGAACTATCTTTTTAGATGAAATAGGAGAGATATCAATCGACTTACAGGCAAGACTTTTAAGAGTTCTCCAAGAGCGAGAAGTAATGCCCGTAGGCTCTAATAAAATAATTCCAATTGATGTTAGGATTATATCTGCAACTAATAAAAATCTTTTTGAAGAAGTACAAAAGGGAAATTTCAGAAGAGATATTTACTACAGATTGAATATACTAAAGTTACATATTCCTACTTTAGGAGAAAGAAACGGAGATATAAAGTTATTAAGTAAATACTTTGTAGAGCATATTTCAAAAAAATACAATAAAAATATTGATATCTCTGAAACTGCATTGCAGATACTAGAACAATATCATTGGCCTGGAAATATACGAGAACTTGAAAATATTATAGAAAGCTTGGTAGTATTAGGAGATAAGGTTATCGAAGCCAAAGGAGTCAAGGAAATTCTTTCAGATGATGAATTTTGTACTTTTCAACATAAAGTTAATTCCTTAGAAGAAGTCAAAAAAAAGCATATATTAAAAGTTTTATCAGATTGCAAAGGAAATCAAAGTCTAGCAGCAGATAAACTAGAAATCAGTCGTACTCATTTGTGGCGACTTCTAAAAAATATATAGACTGTTACATATTATTACTTAAACTGTTACTTTGTTAGTAGGTTTTTATCCACTAAAAAGTCATTAAGTGGGCAGGCACTGTCTTTCATTTCAAAATTAATATCTAGAAAAATAAGTTGGAGACTGTTCTTGCTTACCTTTAGAACAGTCCCTAACTTATAAAACCTTTATCCTCCCGCTGGAAATGGAGGAAATATCTTAATAACATCTCCATCCTTTAAAAAATGATTAACACCATTAATTACTTTATCATTAACGTATACCATTGATACTTCTTGAGGATTAATGTCCATTTTGTTAAACAAATCCATAATAGTCAAATCTTTTTGGGTGGTTATGCTGATACCTTTATCACTATCATAATCTTTATGTCTTAGTCGTAGAAGAGCATAGACTTTTACTTGAATAACCATCTTTTATTCCTCCTAGAAAGGTATTGCCTGAGCCATCTCCTCTTCTGTAATATCAAAGACTACATTTTGAGGGGATAAAGACTCATGATACATGAATTCTGGCAGCCTATCATCTTTACTTGTAAACCCAGCTCCTTTATTAAATTTCTTTTCTAATGATATAGTCTGTATTCCAATACCAAACAGTTTATCTGGACTCCATTCTCCACCAAATTTTCCAGCCATCATTTCAATAAGATAACTTATATTTTGAGGATCTGCAGTACAGAAACCTGAAAAAATACACATACCTAAATTATCAAAGGTACTCATACCTACTTGAAGATTTGTAGACAATGCAATTTGACCTTCTTTTTTATATGGGTCTACAGTGGGATCTCCTAATGCATTTCCAGCTGTATGGTCAGCACCCATTGGAGATATTGCATAGGTTACGCCTGTTCCCTTTAATGACCTAGGATCATAGGCTGCCATGGACTGACCTTTTACTGTGGGGATTCTTTTAACTCCTAATTTTTTTCCAGTGTATTCTGTACCTTGGGAAAGAACGGTACCAAATTCTGTACCATCTATCATTTCCTGAATTAGCTCTAAAGCACCTTGCTCATCGCCAAATTTTATTTTGTCAGCTTCCATGCAAACTGCAATGCTGCAAGCTGTTTCCATAGTATCAATACCAAAATCATCACATAATCTATCTATTTTGGCTATGGTATCAAGAGAGGATATTCCGCAATTAGCACCAGCCAACCCAATCGTCTCATATTCTAGTCCTGCCGTTAAATACTCCCCTTTTTCATCATTATAAATATTAGAGCATCTAATAACACAGCCTGGATGGCATGAATGGCCTGTTTTGCCTCCCCTTTGGCTCTGAATTTTTGCTAAATTTTCTCCGCTTATATCTTCAGCTTTATCAAATTGACCGCTACTATAATTTTTGGTAGGTAATGCTCCCATGGCATTTACTACATTTACTAACATAGCTGTGCCTAAAGCAGGCATTCCTTGACCTGATATGGGATTTTCTTGTATTCCCTTCACATAATTCTTTGCTGCTTGTGAGAACTTTTCTTTATTTACATAATCTTTATCAGCAGACCCTTTTATATCTAATACTATTGCTTTTAATCCTTTTGAACCCATTACTGCTCCAAGCCCACCTCGTGCTGCAGCTCGGCTTGGGTACCCTGATGTATCAGTGACTTGTAAAGTGGAATTTTTATACTGCCTTTCACCTGCTCCACCAATGGAAATAATACCCACCTTGGAACCAAAATCTTTCTGTATTTCCTCTGTTAGTTTATAGTTACTCATTCCTATATATTTCTCACCAGGGAGTAATATAGGACCATCTTTATCGACTTTCAATATATACCATTGGTTATCTACTGGTTTGTCTTCAATGATAATACCTTTTATCTGTAGCTTTGATAGCATCTGAGCTGCTATTCCTCCAGAATTTGCTTCTTTGATTGTACCAGTTAATGGACTTTTGGCTCCGATCGATAACCTCCCTGAACATGGAGCAGAGGTTCCAGTTAATAATCCTGGGCAAACGATAAGTTTATTTTCATGACTTAATGGATCACATTTTGGATCAACTTCATAATTTAATAGTTTTGCAATCAGTCCCCTACCACCTAATAAAGTATATTCATCATCTACATTTTGATATTGTATAGAGTTCGATTTCATATTTACCCTTAAAAATTGAACCACCGTAATTCCCCCTTGCTTATATTATACAATCTTATTGCATAGAATTTTGTAATACTTTAATCTACTTGTTTTGATTTGTATATAAGATTTAAAATCATAGGGTAAAGAAGTAACTCCTTTACCCTATTTTTTTCAATATGCCAATTCTAATATTTTCAAGACATCTTCTTTTGTAACTTCTCTAGGATTAAAAAGCGTACTTATTTCTTTTAATGCATCCTCTGCAACCCGATCAAATTTTTCTCTATCAACACCAGCTTCTTTTAGGGTAGGAATTTTAATTTCTTTAGAAAGAGCTTTAACTGCATCTACAGCTGATTTTGCAGCCTCTGCCGCTGAAAGTCCTTCAACATCTAACCCCATTGCTACTGCAATATCCTTTGTCTTCTCAGGAACAGCTTCAGCATTAAACTCCATCACGTATGGCAAGCCACAGGCATTTGCTACGCCATGTGGTAAACCACAATGTGCACTCAAAGGGTGTGCAATTGAGTGAACTAACCCTAATACAGCAGAATTAAACGCAATCCCTGCAAGCATGCTCCCTAGCAACATATTCGTTCTTGCATTAATATTTTTACCATTTTCAGTAGCTTCTGCAAGGTTATTGTAAATTAATTCAATGGCTTTAAGTGCATTTACATCTGTCGGGATCATGGCACCCTTAGATACATAAGCTTCTATAGCATGGGTTAATGCATCCATCCCTGTAGAAGCTGTAATAGCTGGGGGCATTCCAACTGTTAGTAACGGATCAACTACAGCAAATGTTGCTCCAACAAATTGACCTCCAATAACCATTTTTTTAATTCTTTTTGTGTCAGTTACAATGCTAAAAGCAGTTACTTCACTACCTGTTCCAGAAGTTGTAGGTATTGCTATCAAAGGTTTTGTAGGATTTTTTACTAGATTTATCCCATCATATTGATTTATTGGTGAAGGATTTGTTAATAAAATATTAATAGCTTTTGCACAATCTATTGAACTACCTCCACCTATTGCAACAATCACATCCACATCTTCTTTTTTAGCCATTTGAGCTGCTTCTTCTACTATGCTATCTGGAGGATTAGGTAATACACCATCATATTCTGCAACTACAATACCACATTCTTTCATAGAATTAACTATGTTATCTACTATCCCAGCGTTTTTCACCCCTTTATCATAAACACAGAAAACCCTTTTCCCTCCTAACTCTGAAACCATCTCTCCTATTTTACTTGCACAACCCTCTTCAAAAGTTACAAAACTAGGAACACCAAATTGAAATTTCATTAATCATACCTCCTTGTATAAGTTAGTAGTAAATTATTATTATCAACTAGAAAAACTACACATTCCCCCCCTTTTACTCTTAAAATAATAAACTTTATATTTTATCTGTCTATTGCATATACAACTACTTAAAAGCAATTCCCATGCCATTTATCTTTAAAATTAAATTTCATTTTAACACAACCTTATAACATTAGGCCTTTACTCAATCGAAAAATTTTTTCTATCAAACACACGAAAAAAGAGAAGTCATGATGAACTTCTCTTAATAGTTAAATTACTTTACATATTTGAGTTTTCTAAATACTGCATGTATTTTTTTAGAAACCTTCACACTGTTTTAAATGTTTTAACATGTTTGTAAAGATACTTTACGGTTTTATGACTTGTAAAGATTGTTTACATTTTTAGTTTTTTGCTATTCTTAATCTTTTTATATAGTGTAGGTCTGCTAATCCCTAATCGCTCCGCAGCCTTTGTAAGATTCCCTTTTTCTTGCTTTAGTACCAATTCAATAATAATCTCTTCTCCCGCCTTTAACAACTCACAATTATTATTGGTTTTATTCAACATAAAATTAATATCTGTTTTTAAACTTTTGTACTGATATGCCTCTAATATTTTTTTAGGTATATTTTCAATAGTAAGAACTTTTTCGCTACCCATAAGCAATATTGCTCTCTCAATAACATTGCTTAATTCTCGGACATTTCCACGCCAATAGTAATAAGAAAGAGCTTCTATAAATTCATCTTCCATTTCTATTTTTGATGATTTAAATTGTTTTGAAAATATATCTACAAAATGCTTTACGAGTATTGGCATATCGTCTTTTCTTTCTCTTAAAGGGGGCAAATTTATAGTAACTATATTTAGCCTATAGTATAAGTCCTCTCTAAAAGTACCATTATCTGATTCTTCTAAAAGGTCTTTTTTTGTAGCAGATATCAGTCTTATATTGATAGGAATTTCATCAGTTCCCCCAATCCTTGTGATTTTTTTTGTAGAAAGTGCCCTTAATAGTTTTATTTGAACATTTAGTGGCATACTCTCTACTTCATCTAAAAATAAAGTTCCTTCAGACGCAAGCTCCAATTTACCAAGTTTTCCTCCTTTTAAAGCTCCAGTAAAAGCTCCTGGTTCATAACCAAATAGCTCACTCTCTATTAACTCTGATGGAATAGCACCACAATTTATGGACACAAAAGCATTATCCCTTCTAGGGCTTGTATTATGAATAGATTGTGCAAATAATTCTTTTCCAGTCCCACTCTCACCATAAATTAAAACTGCAGAAGAAGATTCTGCAACTTTTTGTGCAATTAATTTTGCTTTTTTGATTTCATGGTTATCTCCTATAATATTTTCGAATGTATACTCTGCTTTATTTCCTCTCAAATTGTTTTGTAATTTTAACACTTTATTTGTATCTTCAAATATTATTAAACTATCATGCTCATTTTTAGAATAGGCTAGTATCTTTTTTATGGAAATCAGAAAAGACTTTTTCCTATTATTTATTTTTAAGAAAGTTTCTTTTTGATCTATTTCATTTTTATCTTGTGAAAAATCTATTTTATTGAGATGGTTTTGAAGTTCTTCTTTGATAAATTTAAAATCACTAGCTTGATTAATACTCAATAAACTTAATAGTCTTTGATTATAGTTTGTAATTTCATTTTTATGATTTACATAAACTATCCCATACGGTAAATACTCAATAATTTCATTTAAAGTAAAACTACACATTGTCAATTTTTCTAACATATTCTTTCTTACTAAATAACTATCCAGTATTTTAGCTATACTAGCAACTAGCCCTAATGTCTCTAAGGTTTGTTTTGCAATAAAGCTTGAAATGTTTATGACTCCTATAATTTTACCATCAGCATTATGAATGGGTGCAGCAGAACAGTTTGCATTATGCAAATACTCATTAAAATGTTCTGAACCAAAAAGTTGTACTGGTTTATTTTCTTTTAAAGCCAAACAAACAGCATTTGTGCCAATTTTATGCTCACTAGCAATCTTTAATATATTCTCACTATTATTTTGGGGATAAGTTAGTATTTTCTTTAAATTAGCATTCTCATCGAACAGCGTAAAAGTTAAATCCATTTGCTTTATTATTTCATTAATTTCAGTTAAAATATCGCCGTACTCTATCTCCATTTCTTTAGAATCATAAAAGAATTCTATTTCCTTTTCTGATATAATTTGGTCTTGATGCAAGGTATATGGGTTAACTTTGTTATCTACACTTCGCCTCCAAGATTGATATATTAAAGGTCGAATGATATCTTTATTGATTGGATGATTATTAATCATTTTTTTCCACTCTTTTTCAATTTTTTTTAAATTCACTTTATCAATATCGATATATTCTTCCATGATTTCACCTCATCCAATTTATATACTGAATAGTAATTATTGAATAATATTTCTATATATTCTATTAATTCTACTTTGAATTTATAATCCCTTCTGAGAATTTCCCCAAAGCTAACAAATAGAAAAGAGTACTATCTGTGGTTGTTTAAAAAACTTTGTTTTTGTCATTCTAAATATTCCCCAGGGCAGTGAAGAATCTTTAACACCCTCAAATACTGTCATCATCGTTACACTTAAAATGACATTCAAGAGGGCTTACAGGACATACTTACTTATATTAGAGTTATAGTGGTGACTACTAAAAAAAATATAAACCGTTACATATTGTTACTAAAACCGTTACTTAATGTAGCAGTTTTTTCTATTTTTTCAGATAATTCTTTAACTTACTAGTCTTTTCCACATGGTTGTGGGTTGGCATAGTTATTGCACTTAATAGTTATTAGAATACTCGATAATATCTTATTAAAGGTATTGCAATTATTATTAAATGCCAAATTTATATGGAGGTGAACAGTACTTGAATACTGCAACTGAAATAAAACTTAAGTACGGTACTGAATATCATACTATCTCTGTACCTACTAAAAACATTATGGATATATTAACTCCCGAAGATTTGCCCCCAGCAACTGACCAGTTTGACGAAGTAAGGCAATCAATTAAAAATCCTATCTCATCAGAGCCTTTATCTGTTCTTGCAAAAGGAAAGGAAAATGTTGTTATATTGTGTAGTGATATTAGTCGTCCTGCTCCTAGTTACAAATTGGTTCCTCCTATCTTAGAAGAGCTAAATGCAGCAGGAGTTACAGATGATAATATAACTGTTGTTTTTGGATTAGGATATCATCGGCCTCATACAGAAGAAGAAAAGAAAATCCTTGTGGGAGAAGAATTTTATAACAGAATTAAATGTATAGACCACGATAGAAATAATTGTGTTTATATAGGAGATACCTCAAGAGGTACACCTATATGGGCATTTGAACCAGTTACAAAATCTGACTTTATCATAGCTACAGGAAATCTTGAGTTTCATTACAAAGCTGGCTATAGTGGTGGATATAAAGCTTATATGCCAGGCGTATGTAGCAAAGAATCAGTTCAAGCAAACCATGTTATGATGATAAAGCCTGGGACTATGCCAGGAAAATCTGATGGCAACCCTATGAGAGAAGATATCGAAGAAGCAGGCAAAATAGGCGGAGTTAAATTTATAGTAAATGCAGTTTTAAATTCCAACAAAGAAATTGTCAAATGTGTTTCTGGTGATCCAATAAAAGCCCATCGTGAAGGATGTAAGTATATAGATATGATGTATAAACGTCCCCTGTCACAAAAGGCAGATATTGTAATTTGTTGCCCTGGTGGACATCCAAAGGATATCAATCTTTATCAAGCCCAAAAGGGCTTTGAAAATTCTAGCTATGCGGTTAAAGACGGTGGAATCATCATTATGTTTGCAAAATGTGGTGAGTTATTAGGAGAAGCTACCTTTGAAGATTGGATGATGAGAGCTAAATCTCCTGATGATCCTGTAAAATGGGTTCAAGAAGAGTTTATACTTGGCGCTCATAAGGCTGTAGTATATTGCATGGTTTTGCAAAAGAAAAAGGCTTATTTAGTTTCAGAGCTTCCCGATGAATTAGCTAAAAAATGTTTTTTCCATCCAGCTAAATCTGTTGAAGAAGCTTTAGCAAAGGCATTAGAAGAAATGGGTGAAGATGCAAAGGTACTTATTATGCCATCTGCCAATTCCACTTTACCATATGTAGAAGAATAGGAGGATTAGTCATGCATGCTATTGAGAAGATTTTAGCCCGAGCTTCAGGTAAAGATATAGTAAGTACAGGAGAAATTGTAAAAGCAAAGGTCGATTTTGCAGAGGTTAATGATTTGTATCTACAAACTATTTACTCCTTTTATGAAATGGGAGGAAAAAAGGTATGGGATAAGGATAAGCTTTGTTTTGTATTTGATCACTATGCCCCTACTCCTACCATAAAAGCTGCTCAAAATCATAAAGAAATGAGACAATTTATTGGAGAGCAAGAACTAACTCATCACTTTGATATTAACAGTGGAGTTTGTCATCAGGTTATGCCTGAAGCTGGAGTTGTTTGGCCTGGTATGCTTTTAGTTGCTACTGACTCTCACACCACTACTCACGGAGCATTTGGTGCATTTGGAACTGGTGTAGGAGCAACAGATATGGCAACATTAATGATTTCTGGAGAACTTTGGTTTAGAGTCCCAGAGATTATAAATATAGAAATAAACGGAAGCACTCAACCTGGTGTAATGGCAAAGGATGTTATATTGCATATATTAGGGCGTTTAGGCTCAGATATAGCAGTATATAAAGCTATAGAATTTACAGGTAGTTATATAGATGATTTAGGTGTTGCTGAAAGAATGGTTGTTTGCAATATGGCTGTAGAGATGGGTGCTAAAACTGCTTATATGAAACCTAATGACAAGGTTTTAAATTATGTAAAAAGTAGAAGCAATAAAGAGTTTGATATACCCAAAACTGATCCAGATTTTAAGTTCTCTGAAAGCTATATGTTTGATATAAGTAGTTTAAGCCCTCAAGTTGCTTTACCACATAGTGTTGATAATGTTTGTTCTATTGAAGATGCTCCTAAAATAAAAATAGATCAAGCATTTATAGGAACATGTACTGGTGGTCGTGTAGAGGATATTAAAGCAGCTGTTGATATACTAAAGGGTAAAAAAATTAATCCTACAACTCGTTTAATAATTATTCCTGCTTCCAATGAAGTGTTTTTAGAAGCCAATAAATTAGGATATATTGATGAACTTATTAATGCAGGAGCTACTTTTTCTACCCCTGGCTGTGGACCTTGTTTAGGTGCTCACGAAGGAATCTTAGCACCAGGAGAGGTTTGTGTAACTGCCTCTAACCGTAATTTCCCTGGTAGAATGGGTAGTACTGAGGCTTTTGTTTACTTGACATCTCCTGCAACAGTTGCCGCCTCTGCTCTTATAGGAGAACTAGCTGATCCAAGATTTTTAGTAAAGGAGAGTTATGACTATGAAGCAAATATCGGGTAAAGCCTTTGTCTTTGGAAACAATATTGATACAGATCAGATATATCCTGGTCGTTACCTAGATTTAGTAGAACCACAAGAGATAGCTAAACATTGTATGGAAGGTGCAGATAGTCAGTTTGTTGAAAAACTATCTTCTGGAGATATAGTTGTAGCTGGCAGAAATTTTGGTTGTGGATCAAGTCGTGAACATGCTGCTATTACATTAATAAATGCTAAAGTTGGAGCTGTTGTTGCAGAATCTTTTGGTAGAATATTTTATAGGAATGCAATAAATTTGGGACTTTCAGTGCTTATTTGTCCAGGTATAACAAAAAAAGTGAATACTGGTGATGTTTTAGAAATAGATTTTAATAAAGGGCTTGTCCAAAATAAAACTAATGGTGAAGTTCTTCAAGGGGAAAAGTTTTCTGATTATATTATAGAAATAATTGAACATGGAGGTATAAAGCCACTATTTAAAGAAAAGGCTTCTAAAATTGAGTAATTAAAGTTTTTCATATAATTCCTTATAAAGGAGGGGTGTTAGGAATACCTTATGAAGCTTTTAAACCAATTTATTAAGAAAGATAAACGAGGAGGGTTATAATGAATTTAAAAAAGAACAGTTCATTAGTAAGTATTTTATTAATCTTAGTGTTGATTTTGGGCTTAGCTGGATGCTCATCACAACCTGCTGAAGCACCTCAAGAAGAAACACCAGAACAAGAGGCTCCAAAAGAAGAGGCTAAGGTAGAATATCCTGTAAAACCAGTAAACTATATACTCCCTTTTGATCCAGGTGGAGAATCAGACATAACTGCAAGAATGCAACAACAACCTTTAGAAAAAGTTTTAGATACTAGTGTTGTTGTTCAGTATAAGCCTGGTGGTGGAGGTGCTCTTGGATGGCAAGAGTTAGTAAACAACACTGACCCTGATGGTTACAATATCATGGGATCAAATTTACCTCATATTATACTTCAACCTCTAGTACGAGATGATGCTGGATACGAAACAGATGAATTAGTTCCAATTTATTATTTCCAAGCTACTTCTAATATACTTGCAGTAAGCAAAGATAGCGATATAGACACTGTTGACGAATTTGTTGAATATGCTAAGGCAAACCCTGGAGTTATAACTCTTTCAGGAAGTGGTAGCTATAGTGCAAATCATTTAGGGGTATTAGAATTCAATCAAGTAGCAGGAATAGAGACTACATATATCCCAGCTACAGGTTCAGGTGGAGCAGTACCTCAATTATTAGGTGGCCATGTACAAGGCTTAATGACATACACAACTATGGGTATCAATCATGCTGATGACTTGAAAATTCTAGCAGTAGCTGCTGAAGAAAGAAACCCTGCCCTTCCAGATGTTCCTACTTTTAAGGAGTTAGGTTATGATTATGTTGAAGGTGCTTACAGAGGCATCTCAGGCCCTCCAGGATTATCAGAAGATATTATTCAACAACTTGCAGATGCCTTTGCAGAAATAAATCAACAACCAGAATATGTTCAAAAAATGAAGGATATGGGATTTGAAATACTTGACTATAACCCTGAACAATCTAAAGAATTAATCTCTAAGAGAAAAGCATATTATGAAAAAATATTAAAAGAGTTAGAGTTAATAGATTAATTATCTATACCCACTCCCAGTGAATAAATACGGTTGTTGAAAAAATCAGCGACCTAAAGACTGTTCAAAATCCTTCAGATTCGAGGCGCAAGAAAAATCAGCGAACGCAGCGTATACAGAAATACGTAAGGGTGCTGGGCTTTCGAAGCAACGAAGAAGATGAGGGATTTTCAACAGTCTTGAGTGGGTGTATATAAAATAAATCAACTAAGGGAGGGAAAAGTGTGAATATCCTATTAGACGCATTGATTGCAGTTTTAGATATTAAAATCTTTATATTTATGTTAATAGGTACATTAGGTGGTATGGTTGCAGGAGCATTACCAGGGTTTTCGGCTACAATGGCTGTAGCTCTAATGGTACCTTTTACCTTTACTATGAATCCAGTTGCAGGTTTAGCCACTCTTGGAGCTATTTATACTGGTGCAATTTTTGGTGGATGTTTTTCAGCAATTTTAGTTAATACTCCAGGTACTCCTTCTTCTATCGCCACTACCTTTGACGGATATCCCATGACAAAACAAGGCAAAGGCGAAGAAGCACTACACACTGCAACTATAGCCTCTTGGGGAGGTGGAGTGATAGGAGTTTTAGTCTTAATGTTCTTATCAATTCCTTTAGCAAAAGTTGCATTAAAATTTGGCCCTCCTGAATATTTTTGGATGAGCATTTTTGGATTGACCATTATAGCTAGCTTAGCTTCACGATCTATTCTGAAAGGAATAGCAGGAGGTATATTTGGACTACTTATAAGCATGATAGGTGTGGCGCCTATAGGTGGAGATGTTAGGTTCACTATGGGTATATCTACTTTTCAAGGCGGAGTAGAAATATTATCAGTTTTAATTGGTTTCTTTTGTATACCTGAAATGCTTAGAATAGCTGGTGAGATTGGGAAAAACCAGCTTGAAAGTGTAGAGGTTAAAAAACAAACAGGAGTATTAAAAAAGGCATTCTTAAACAACTTTCAAAAGCCTGTTAATTTTATTAAATCTTCTATTATAGGCTCATTTATTGGTGTTTTACCTGGAGCAGGTGGAAATATCGCAAACCTAGTAGCATATAACGAAGCTCAAAGGTCATCAGATGATCCAGATAGCTTTGGTACAGGAAATCCAGCTGGTGTGGTAGCAACAGAATCCTCAAACAATGCAACAGTTGCGTCTTCAATGGTTCCCCTACTAACCCTAGGTATACCAGGATCTCCTGCAGCAGCAGTTTTATATGGGGCATTAATGATTCAAGGATTAAAACCTGGCCCTCAATTATTTACAACTAATTCAAACGTAACTTATGGATTTATGATAGCCTTACTTATTGCTCAATTTATGATTCTTCTTTTAGGCTTAGTAGCAGGTAAATCAGTGTATCAAGCTGTTACTAGAATTCCTGAAAGAATATTAGTTCCTTCTGTTATACTTCTTACCGTTTTAGGTTCATATGCGATCAGAAACAACGTAATGGATGTAATAGTTATGTTTGTCAGTGGTCTTATTGCATATACCTTAAAAGAATTTGGATTCCACCCTGGTCCTATTGTTCTTGGTCTTATATTAGGGCCTATAGCAGAAAAAGGTTTTGTTCAAGGGTATTTGATGGGAAAAGCTGCAGGTCAGCCATTAATGATATTCTTTACTAGACCTATTTCTATAGTGTTGATTGTCATTACAATACTATCAGCTTCATGGCCACTGATCAGAGCATATAGAGAAAAGAAAGGGAAAGGAGTTGCCACTAATTAATGAAAAGAAATACTGATTTATACGGCGGAATATTTATGATATTAGTTTCATTAATCTTTTTATCAAAATTAGCTGGATTGACCGAGTTCTCCAAGATATTTCCTAGAGCTATTATAGTCTTACTCATTGTATCCGGACTTGGATTACTTTTAAAGGCTCGAAAAAATCCTTCCATTGCTCAATTATTTGTTGTAGATAATAAGAAAAGTGCTTTATTAGTTGCAATTATAACTTTAGTTTGGGTTCTTTCATTTAAGAAAATAGGTTTTGTAGTTACCAGTATAGTTTGTTTAACTAGCTTACTAGTGGTATTAAATGATAAGAAAAACGTTAAAGAATATTTTAAGTCCTTTCTTCTTGCAGGATGTGAAATAGCTCTTTTGTACCTATTATTCTCTAAGGTCTTATATGTGCCCTTTCCGAATGGATTGTTTTTTTAATAAATGTCATTTAATTATATAATCCCGAAATCAAATGATTTCGGGATTATATATACTATATACTTTTCAAGCCTTCTATTTTTTCAATTCCTAGTCCTGGTTTATCTGGTAGAACTATAGTTGGTATATCTACTTCAAGTCCTCCTACCACTGGGTCTTTGTCTAATAACAGAACTGCATCTAAATCAAATCTTGTAATATTTTTTTTAGCTCCAGCAAGATGGGCAGCAGCTGTTATACTTACTTTACTTTCTATCATACTTCCTATCATGCATTCTACACCACAAGCCTCTGCAATAGACACAATTTTTAATGCGTTATAAATCCCACCACACTTCATTAGCTTAATATTAATCATATCTGCAGCTCTTGTACTCAAAATTTTAAATGTGTCATAGGGACTAAACATACTTTCATCTGCCATAATGGGAGTTTCTACATTATTTGTAACAAGCTTTAAACCGTCTATATCCCATGCCTTTACTGGTTGTTCTACTAGCTCAATGTCTAATCCAGAATCCTCTAACCTTCTTATTCCCATGATAGCCTCTTTAGGTGTCCATCCTTGGTTAGCATCTAATCTTATCTGTATATCTTTTCCAACTGATGCTCTTACAGCTTTTACTCTTTCTATATCTTTTTTTATGTCCATGCCTACTTTCATCTTTAAAGATTTATACCCTTGTTTAATGAATTGTAGTGCATCTTCGCTCATCTCTTCAGGTGAATTTACACTTACAGTTATATCTGTCTCAACTCTATCTCTATATCCTCCCAAAAGCTTATAAACTGGTGCATTATATAATTTTCCGAATAAATCATATATAGCCATATCTATAGCAGCCTTGGCACTAGTATTTTTTACAACGGATTTATTAAGTTTATCCATTATGTTTTCTATATTTTCTATTCTTTCACCAATTAATATATGTTCAATATTTTCTTTTATAGCTCCAATAATTGAACCATTAGTATCTCCAGTAATTACTCCTGTAGGAGGTGCCTCACCAAAACCTATCTGACCATCGTCAGTTTTTATCATCACTATAGTATCTTCAGCAAACTCTACAGTTCTAAGAGCTGTTTTAAAAGGTTTTTTCAAAGGAATACTAATGTGTTTTAGTTCAATGCTTTCAATTTTCATTTTTATCACCTACTATTTATTTTTTTGCTAATTTTATAATCTCCTGCACTAATTCAACAGTACTTATTAAGTCTTCCACTTTTATAAATTCATCAATAGTATGAATATTAGACATACCTATGCCAAGGTCAATAGATGGAATACCTATACTGTTTAATACATTAGCATCACTACCCCCTCCAGTTGAAATCAACTTAGGTACTAATCCAATATTTGATATAGCCTTTTGGATTAGTACTATACCTTCATCTAATTCATTCAGATGAAATGCCTCATAGCTTCTAACTACTTCCACGTCTATATTCCCACAATATTTTTCAGCAGATTCTTTCATACAAGCAATCATATGATTTGTCTGATTATCAAGCTTATCATTATATAGACTTCTAGCTTCAGCAATAACAACTACTTCATCACAAACTACATTTGTGGGAGTAGCCCCCTTACATGTCCCTATATTGGCTGTAGTATGGGGACCTATTCTTAAAAGCTTCATATTAGAAATAGCATCAGCAGCAATTTGAATAGCACTGATTCCTTTCTCTGGCGATACCCCAGCATGAGCTTTTTTACCTTTAAATATCCCCTTAATTATGTCTTTTGCTGGTCCTTGTTTTATAATAGTTCCAGGTTCACCATCACAGTCTAATATATAACAAATCTCTCCTTTTAGATTTTCTATATTCAGATTTTTTGCTCCATACATTCCTATCTCCTCACATATAGTTAACACTACTTCTATATCGCCATGAGATAATTTATCTTCTTTAATACTTCTAAGGGCTTCAATTATAGCCGCTATTCCAGCCTTGTCATCAGAGCTTAAAATAGTATCTGACTTAGAAACAATTCTATCTCCTTCCATAACAGGCATTATATCTTTGCATGGTTCTACAGTATCCATATGGGCTGAAAAAATCAAAGGTATATAATTTTCCTCTCCCTTGAGTTTTGCTATAATATTACCTGTATTGCCACCTGCTTTTTCTCCAGCATCATCTATAGTTACTTCTAAACCAATATCTTCAAGAACTTTTTTAAGGTATTGTGCAAATCGTCCTTCCTCTTTTGAGGGGCTTGGTATTTTTGCCATAGTAAAGAATTCATTTATTAATCTTTCATGATTTAGCACATTATCAACTCCGTTACTAATTTTATATTCCTTTTAACCTTTTGCAAACTATTCATTTATAGCATACTCATAATCTGTCCAGTCAGAAGTGCAAAATAAGAACCACATATATATCCTAATAAAGCCATTAATACTCCCACTGGAACAAGTGCTTGACTATGAGCTGCAGCCAATATCGGAGCTGATGCTACACCACCTATATTTGCTAAACTTGCCACACCACAAGTAAATAAATCCAGTTTAAATATTTTTGCTGCCAAAGCCATAAGTAATCCATGAATTATCAAGATCATAAAACCTGAAGCTATATATATTGGAGCCTGGCTTAATTCTGAAAAATTTGTTTGTGATGCAATTACTGCAACCATGATGTATAGTGCCACATTACCTAAAATATTTGAGCCAGGTATTCTTGCTACTGGTGTCATAGCCAAAATAATCCCAACTGTAGATGCGATTATTACAGTCCAAGTAGAACCAGAGATTATTGTTCCAAGGCTAGGCAACACACTTTTAGCTTGTATTGCTATAGCTCCTATAAACATACTTAATCCAAGAAGTATCATCATATCAGTAAACATCATAGGATTCTTATTGGTGGCTGCTACTTCTTCTAAGGCATTTCCTACTTTGTCTATTTCAGCTGTATCTGATTTAGTCCATTTATTAAACTTTGTAGCAAGTGATACAGTCCATAAAAGCAACATTACCCATACAGCATAGTTTACTGAATCCATTAGCAATGCATATCCAAAAGCTTCTCCTTCAACATTTAGAGCTGTTTGTACTGCAACCATATTTCCTGTTCCACCTATCCAACTACCACAGAGAGCTGCAAAAGCTTTCCAAGTACCTGCCACATACATGTTTTTGAAAACTACATAGGTAATAATAAATCCTATCATAATACTAAACATAGCTGAGAAATAGCCTAAAAGCATTCTTTTTCCTAGACGAGCTATTTGTCTTAAATCGCATTTTAATAGCATTAAAAATAGCATAGGAGGTAATAAATTTGTTTTACTCATTTTATAGTACAATGTTACATCATCACTTTTACCAATAACTCCAAATGTAAATAATAGTGCAGATCCAAAATAAATTATTACTACAGGGGGTACATAATCAAAGAACTTACTTTTTGTGGTTTTTTGTAACCATAAAACAATTGCAACAAATAACACCAACGTACTGAGATAGGTAAATCCATTTGTAATCATTTAATCCTCTCCTTTTAAAATTTATTTTAGGTCAATAATATATTTAAGAACAAAAAAATCCAACATAAACCTTCATTAATTTTGAAGATTCATGCTGGATTTTGTTCTTGACCTTGCACTTACTTAGTACAGAGAAAAAACAAAGCAGCTCTTTCTTTTATATTTTTATTTTTTTAAATTCAAATATTTTTTATAAGCATCTTTCCAAGCAACTATAACTGCTTTTTGTGAAGCTCCATGATATCTATTTATAATCTCTTTTTGCATAGGCTCTATTCCTCTCTTCATAGAATAACCAATAAACAAAGAATATATAAAGTCACTGGTTATTTCCAATGTAGAAGAAGCCCCTATATCTACTATAATATCATCTTTATCTACATCAATTACCAAAGCTATAAAAAAGGCTGTATATTGATGTGTTATTGGATTATTGGAAGTAGTTTTTGAGTCCCCTATAATATATATGGTGCTTTTATCATATATATTCCTCATATATATCACTCCCAAAGTTCAATCTTATTTTGTACAATTTGAATTATTATAAATATTCTTCACAAAGGGAAATAATCCTTCTTATATTTAAAATTTTATATGTTTTTTTAAAATATATTTTTGCAAACTTCTTTTCAAAAATCTCATTAAATTTTCCATAGTATTAAGGGTCAGGCTTTTATAATTTAATTTGACTTTCAATGGTTTCTATAATTCTATGTACAATATCTAAGCATTCTTCAACGTCTTCTTTCGATGCTATAAGAGGATCATCTGCTGGATATCTTGTTTCTATGTAGAAAGTATTTACAAAAGCACATTCCTTTAGGTATTCTTTAAATACTTGGGAGAATTCACTAGCTTTTTTGCAAAGCTTAACCAAGTTATGTCCATCTTGTAGAACCCCAGTTTTATAGATCAAGTAACCCTTTAAGTATTTTTCTATAGCTTGCTGGCAATGAAAACAAACTAAACCAAAATCACCATCATGCTCAAAAAGTATCTCAGCTCCTTTTAAATCTTTGTTGGATTTTTCAAACCATTCTCTATATCTTTTTGTATCTACCAAGAATGCTCCCTCCTGTTCTAAAAATGATATTTGCAAAGGTTGAAGGATCCTTTTTATACTTATCCCACTCTTCCTTTGTATACACAACTACATCTAAGTCCCTATCATAGTCTACTTCTATTAAAATTTGCTCCACTAATTTTCTTTTGTCTTTAGTATTCTTTATTATACATAAGTCGATATCACTTCTTTTATTAATTAATCCCTTTGCATAGGATCCAAAAATAAAAATATCTAAAGGGTTAAATTTTTCAACAATTTGAGTAACAATATTGTCTATTTCTTTTGTTAAAACCATAATTTCAACCCTTTCATAGATTATTAAGAGGTCAGGCTTGAATTATTCCCTTGTTTTTTCCATCTTCCATCACATCTTTTTCATAGTATGTTCCATCGTGCTCTAAATAAAGAAATATTTCAAGCTTGACCCTTTTCCTTTTATTTTCTAAGATTATATTTACATGCAATTAATTTCTATATACCTCAATTCCTGTTCTTAATACATCTTCTATAATTCCTAATCTTTCTTCATAATCCTGATTGGTAAAAGAAATTGGTTGTAGATCTACTCCTCTATATTTTCTGGCTTTTTTTAATAAATATTTAATACTTTCTATGCGATCCATATCTTTGAATGAATCAGAAAATATTGCCAAATCAATATCACTGTCTGCATTGTAATTACCCTTAACATATGAACCAAATAAAATAGCCTTATCTATTTTGATTTCTGAACTTAAATCTTCTAGATAGTCTTCAACTATATTTTTAACTTTCTCAGGGACTTTAACCATGTAAATACCTCCTTAGTTTTAATTAGAACTTCTGTAGCTTTTTCTTCAGTCATAGATTGTGATAATTTTTGTTTATAAGAAGGGTATTTTTCTGATATATAGTATGCCAGCAATTCATCAAAAAGGAAAAGGTTTTTTCAACATCTTGTTTTTCCTTTTCTTCAAACTTATCTATATCGAAAATTCTATCAAATATATTCCATATATTATGAATCCTTGGAGGCTCTTCGTCTTTATATAACACATATAATCCTTTCGCCAGCTTTTCTATCGCTTGTTGACACATAAAAACAACATATAAATATCTACCTGGTAGCAACATATCTTCTGCTGTTTCCAAATCATATGTGGCTATATCTTCCCAATAATCATATTTTTCCTCATTGTTCATAAAAACGCCTCCAATTAAATCCTACCAATGAAAAATAATATTAATTATATTATACCTTATTTCATCTAGAAACCATAATAAAGAAATTATTAAGTCAAAGTGATTTTATTATCTAGGAAAGACATTTAATAAAAACATATTAAGGGTCAAGCTTGAAATATTCCTTTACCACTATAAATAAAGGAATATTTCAAGCCCGACCCCTTTCCTTTTGATAATTCTTGTCGAATTATGGCCAATCTTTCGCAAAAGTTGAGATGTGTCCCCTCACTACCCTCACTATCCTTTATTACGTCCTTCACTAGTGGCCATTTATCAAATCTTTTACAGTGTTCAAACCATTGTTTATCATGCTTGAGCTTTGACTCAGCGGGATTTTCCCCAACCCATAAATAACAGCATTATGACTGTACTTAGATGCTTGGGAATACCTGAAAACATCTTTATACGGGGTAACACTTATCTTTAAAAAAGCCAAGAAAAACTATTTAAAAGTTGTATCTACTTCAGCGGAATGTGAGTTACAACAAAAGACAAGGATAAAGGAATATAGAATATATTATTCTAATTCTTTTACCCTTGTCTTTTTGTGTTGGATAAATAAATTTGAAACAAAGCTAAATATTTAGGAGTCATTAAAAAGTAAATCTACATCTAGTTATTTGCAATAGTTAGAAGCTTCAGGGACGTTTTTTCATCATGTACTCTTTTAGCATCTGTCTCTAATATTTCATAAATAATTACTTCTCCAACTAACCATGTTGATACTCCTTGACGTAAACATCCTGTAATCGTATTACCCGCGCGCCCAAGTGCACCATGGATATGTAATACTGGGCTCCCTTCCTCATCAGGTGCAATAATTCCTATAGCAATGATTTCGTGCACATTATCAACAGGAACAACCATAGTATCCAGAATTTGTCCATAAGATTTTCGTGGACCAACAACTACTTCTCCTTCTCCAACTCCTCCAATCATTATAACATGCCCTACGGAAATACTATTACTCAATGCAAACTCTTCGATACATTGCGGCAATATATCACCATCCTCAAGACGTAATATGAAAACTCTACCTATTTCCCCTTGTGTTGATTTCAATTATTATCATCTCCTATATTAGATTACATGTCTATTAACTTAGATATTGTATATCATTCGTAAAATGCTTTTTTTAGTGTTACTTTATAAAAATCTGTGTAAATATTTCATTGTTTAACTTTGGACATCTGGCTTTTGGTTCAAGATTGTAAACTTTTCTAAAGTGAATATTTTCAAAAGTAAGTAATAAATATAAAATTAGTAAAACTAATTCTATAGGGAGAGTGTATGCGTTCTATCTATATATTCAAAAATGAAGTAAAATTTTTAAACATTAAGAACTATCAATATTTTGCGTATCTACTCAAGTTAATCAATAGTTATTTTTATACAAAAGTTATTATAACTTACCAAATATTCTTGGAAGGAATAAAATTATATCTGGAATATATGTTAAAATAAGTACATTAATAATCAGCACGACTAAGAAAGGAATAATTCTTTTACTAATAGACTCAATCGACACATTTCCAATTCCAGAAGCTATTAATATATTTAAAGCCATAGGAGGTGTTATCATACCCACAGATGTATTAACAATCATAATAATCCCTAGTGCTAAAGGATTAAGACCAATCTGCATTGCTATTGGTAGTAAAATAGGAGTCACTAGTAAGATGATTGCATTAGTTTCAAGGAACACTCCTAGAATAAGTAAAAGTACATTTATTAGCAGCATTATCACAATTGCATTATCTGATATACTTAGAATGCTTGACGCAATTACATCAGGTATTCGCTCTGCAGTTAGCAACCATGAGAAACCACTAGATGTAGCTATAACAAAAAAAACTATTGCTGTACTTTGTCCAGCACTGATAATAATATTATATAAATTCTTAATTCTAATTTCTCTATATATTAGTAAAGTTACTATTAATGCATATACACATGCAACAGCCGCCGCCTCTGTAGGAGTAAAAACTCCTCCATAAATGCCACCTAATACAATAACTGGCATCAAAATAGCCAATATTGCATCTGCAAATGACCTCCCTAATTTATTAAGCGAAACATTATGCTTTGGAAAATCATGCTTGCTAGCAATAAACATAATTGTTCCACTTAAAGTAACAACCATTAGTAATGCCGGTATAAAACCTGCTAAAAACAACGTTCCTATTGAAACACCACTAATAACACCATATGTTATCATCGGTACACTTGGAGGCACTACTACACCTAATGTACCAGCTGAAGCAGCTACAGCACATGCATAATCTTTTGGATACTTCTCCTTAACCATTGATGGAACCATTATACCTCCGATAGCTGCAACAGTAGCTGCGTTAGAACCTGATATAGCACCGAAGAATGCTGATGCAACAACAGCTATAATTCCAAGCCCACCTGGTAAAGCACCAACAAGATTTTTAGCAAAGTTTATTAATCGTCTTGATATTCCTCCTGTTTCCATTAGTGCACCAGAAAGCATAAAAAAAGGGATGGCCATAAAGGGAAAGGAATCAACTGCTGTAAACATTCTCTGCGGAATCATAGTTAATGGTATATCCAATCCACTGAAAATTATTCCAAAGAATGACGCAAGTCCTAAACTAACAGCAATAGGGATATTAAGCATTAACAAAATTCCTAGACTTATAAATAATATAATTGTTGTCATTTTTCTGTTTCCTCCTCTTTATCCCTAACTTTTATAAGAGCCATTTGCAATGTCCTTACAATAATCATTATAGAACCAAATAATATAGCAGAGTATACCCACCACATAGGTAATCCCATAGCTGGTGAAATCTGAGGATATCTAATCTGACTTCTAATTATTAAATATGTATAATATGAATACAATGACCCAAATAAAATTATGAATATAGCTCTGAAAGTAAATAGTACCTTCTGCACATTTTCTGGAAATCTATCTACAAAAAAGCTTAAGCCTAAATGTGAGTTTGTCTTGAAACCTATGCTAATACCTGCAAAGGCAAGCCAAATCATCAGGTATCGTGCTGCTTCTTCAGCCCAGGTCATTGAGCCCAATTCAAAATATCTAAATACAGTAGCTGTAAATATCATTAACAGCATTAATGGTAAAGTTATTATAAGTATATAGTTTTCAATCTTATTTAGATGATATAATAAGCACTTCATAATTAACCCCTCCTATGAAGAATACAGGGGAATGTATAAATCCCCCTGTTTTTGATATATTAACTATTTAGTATTTGCGATTCTATCTATTAGATCACCATACTCACTACGGTATGTCTCCCAAACAGCCTTAGCAGATTCTTGGAATGCATCTTTATTAACTTCATTTACCTGCATTCCTTCTTCTTTAAGCCCTTCTATGTATTCTGCTTCTAGATCCATTAGTAGTTGACGTTCATAATCCCTTGCTTCTTCAACTGCTTTCTGTACTGCTTCTCGCATTTCAGGCGAAATCTTAGTCCATGTGCTTTCTGCAATTAATACTTGTGCAGGACCATAGAAATGACTTGACATAGATATATATTCCTGTATTTCATAAAATTTATTCGTAGAAATAATAGCTAGAGGATTTTCTTGAGCGTCAATTGTTTTTTGTTGAAGTGCAGTATATAATTCTCCAAATGCCATAGTGGTAACATTTGCACCCCATTCATTAAAAGCACTAACATAGGTTTTATTCTCAGGAACTCTTATTTTCAATCCTTTAAGGTCTTCTGGTGTATTAATAGGTTTTCTACTATTCGTTATTTGCCGAAAACCGTTTTCCCAGTATGCTAAAAGCCTTAAGCCATTAGCAGGAAGGTTTGATGCTAATTCTTTTCCAATTTCTCCATCTAGAACCTTATACGCATGTTCTCTATCTCTAAAAATATAAGGTAAATCTAATACTCCCATTTTGGGTTCAAACGAGCCAATCGTTCCCGGAGCTATGGCCATATCAATTGTACCAAGTTGTAATCCCTCTGTCATATCTCGTTCACTACCTAATTGAGAACTATGATAGATTTCAACTTTAACTGGCTGAGGTGCATTTGCTTCTAAAATTTCTTTGAACTTTTCAGCCCCTAAATTATATGGATGAGTCGGGGCAAGCACATGCCCAAATTTTAACACAATTTCCTCTACTGGTTTTTCTTCTACTTGTGTAGAGGTTGAATTTCCACTACATGCTGCCATAACAAATAACATACTAAAAACCACAAATAAGCATATCAGTTTTTTCACTTTCATTATTAATCCTCCCTTTTTTAGGTGATTTATTTAATATATTACTTAAATTGTGCACTTACTTAACATAGATGATTAATGTCATTAAAGTAATCTTTAACTCTACACAACTCAAGCAAATTATATTTTTGAGAAATTATTGATTGCATACATTATCCTTATCAATAAATATATGGTGCCCACTATAATTCCCATTTACATTTTCTTTGAGTAGCTTTGCGGTTTCAAGTATCGCTTCAACATCAATTCCAGTTTTATATCCCATTTTATTCAACATATATACAAAGTCCTCAGTGGAGGTGTTTCCTGATGCTCCTGGTGCAAATGGGCACCCTCCTAAACCTCCTATCGCCGTTTGAATTTTATTGATGCCACATTCCAATGCTGTATAAGAGTTTATTATCCCCATATTTCTTGTATCATGTATATGAATCTGAAACTCACATTCTGTGTACTCTTTTAGAACATTTTTCACAACTTCTTTAACACGCATTGGATGTGCAAGCCCAACTGTATCACATAAATCAAAAGATCTTATTCCTATGTCATAAGCCCGTTTTAAAAATTTCATTATATTTGGAAGGGGTATCTCTCCTTCATAATGACATCCAAAGGTGGTGGCAACATCAAGATTCACTTTAAGACTTGGAAAAAGTTTAGTTATCTCTGAAAGTTCTAAAAAAGATTGATCGTGTGTTCTTTTAACATTTTTTTTATTATGAGTCTCACTAATAGAAATTACATATGTGATTTCTTTAAGCCCGCACTCCACTGCGGCTTTAGCACCTTGCAAATTAGGAACCAGAGCAAAAAAGTTAACGTCTGAATATTTATCAATGCATTTAGCTACGATTTCTTTCGCATCCTTCATCTGGGGAATTGCCTTAGGATTTACGAATGAAGTTATTTGTATGTTTTTTATTCCTGACTTGATGATTCCATCAACAACTTGAAGCTTCATATCAGTTGGAATAAAGTTTTTAACATTTTGAAAGCCATCCCTTGGTCCAATTTCGATGATTTCAACCTTGTTTTCAGCCACCTTTACATCTCCTTATCTATTAATAAACACTTCTATATATGCTAATTAAATCTTCTCTAGATAAATGTACAAAATTATTTTTTAGTAATCGTTGCTGACTTTCTATAACCTTATCAACATACTTTTCAATATCTTCTTCTTTAACTCCGTATTCACGTAATTTCTTCTTTGTAATTAGCTCATTGATTAATTCTTCAAGTGCAAAGAAAGAATCTTTTATTTCAGCATTAATTCCTAGAGCCTCATTAATAATATCAGCAAGTTCTTTTAACTTTCCATTAGGAGAAATTTCTACATACTTATTGAAAACTCCTGTCAAAAATCTTGAATTCGACTCGCCATGTGGTACATGATATATACTTCCAAAATGCATAGCAAAGGCATGAACTGCTCCACATGCAGTGTTAGAAAGGGCTATACCGGCAAATGTACTAGATCTTAAAAATTCACTTATGTAATCAAATCGTTTTTCTAGGCCATTTTCAACAAGAACTTTGTAATTCTTGATGATGGTCTTTATGGTGTCTTTACAGAATACGTCATTATATGGATTACCAGTAGCAGCTACAAAGATTTCCATAGCATGAATAAGAGCATCTACAGAGCTATATAGAAAAACCTCAGGAGGTATGCTATCTAATAGTTCTTCAATAAGAACTGCTGAGTCAGCAAAATTTGCCTCAATCCGCTTTCCCATCTTAGTATTCTTTTTTGTAATATCTACTACTGAAACACATGTTACTTCACAGCCAGTTCCACATGTTGTAGGAATAAGCACAAGTTCTTTATCCCTTACAAGAGGAATTTTTTCTTCGAAAATTTCCTCTGTTGATGTTGCATTTTTAACACAAAGAAGCTTTGAAATATCTAGAATCGTACCTCCGCCAATTCCAATGATTCGTTTGATTTCTTTGCCATAAATGTCCTTTAAGATTTTATCAATTATTATATCACTTGGCTCTCCTAATCCATAGTCATCTTGAAAGATAAAGTCGCAATTTACTTTATCTTTCATATATTTTTCATATAAGAACTTTTCTGTGAAAATCATATCATCTGAAGAAACATTAAAATATTCAACAAATTTATCAAATTTGTTAAACTCAAATATAGATGGTCTTAATTGAAAGTTATACATATTAAATCTCCCCTAGCGAATTATAAATTTACATTTCTTAACAAATCACCGAAAATTTCTTCTTCAGAAGCTTCCTGTCTATCAATAGGCTCCGTTACCCATGTTGTATTCATGTAATGTTTTTGAGTAACATTTTCTGAAACTACATTGCCACCCCACGTTCCACAGCCTAGCGAAAACGTATTTGCAAGTCCGTTAAACCAATTGCCACTGTTAGCAGCGCCATGAGGTTGCCTTACAAGAACTTTAACCGTCTTTGTATTAAGGGCTAATTGCATAATATGATCGTCATTGAAAGAATGTATTCCACAAGAATGTCCTAGCCCTGAATATTCAGTTATCTTATTTACTTTATCAACCGCTTCTTCAAATTCATTATATCTATATAATGTTAAAACAAGAGACATTTTTTCTCCTGAGAATGGATATGCCTTACCAACACCTGTTTCTTCAACCATAATAAATTTTGTTCCTTCAGGAATATCTATACTTGCAAGTTCAGCAATTCTTTCAACTGGTTTTGCTACTATATCTCTTGAGAGATTCCCGTTAACCCACATAGCATTTTGTAGTCGATGCTTTTCTTCTGATGTTGCTAAGTATCCACCTTCTTTTTTAAGTAGTTCCAGCATTTTATTATAAATTTCTTTTTGAATAACTAATGAGTTTTCAGCAGAACATCCAGATGAATTATCCCCAGTCTTCCCAACTCTTATTTTGCTTGCAGCATCAGTAAGATCAGCAGATTCATCAATAATTACTACAGCATTACCTGTCCCTACACCATAAGCTGGCTTTCCTGAGCTATACGCTGCCTGTACCATATCACTACTTCCAGTAGCCATTGTTAGATCACACTGTTTCATTAATTCATTAGACAGTTCTTTGGACGGATTTTCTATACAAATAAATAAATCTTTTGGAGCTCCATTCTTTTCTAACACATCTCTCATAATATTTACAACCTGTATTGTTGTTAATTTGCTTCTAGGATGTGGTGCAAATATTACTGCATTTCTTGCTCTAAGACCTAGCACCCCTTTAAAAACAGGTGTTGCTTCTGGATTTGTACTTGGAACTAGTGCAGCTATGATACCTACAGGCTTAGCAATTTTAATAATCCCTTTTTCAGGAATCCTATCAGTAACTCCAACAGTTTTTTGGGATTTAATCTGGTATAATACAGCAGGCATTTTTTTAGTAAGTTTTGCTATCTTAGAGTCTATATTTCCAATGTCTGTTTCAGCTACACAATTCTCTGCTAATTCTTTTGCAAGTTCATACCTAGAAAGGGTATATACTATTGCCGCTGCCAACTCGTCTACCTTTCTCTGTGAAAAACTTTCGGCAATTTTTTGTGCAGCTTTCGACCTTTCTATCAAATCTCTTATTGTTTGCTCAGCACTCAAATAAATCATCTCCCTGTCTTTTTATTGTAATCAAAGCATTTCCTTAGTCATTGGTTTTCTTACTCAAATTACTAGTTCTTCGAGTAACTTTTTTATATTAATCTTTAAAGTAAGGGTGTTAACATTATTGGGTAAATATAACGCATTATTAGGGTAGGCATAAGTTTAATCCTTTTAACACTCTTGAAATATATAATAGTTGTTATAGTAACTAAATTTATCTAAAATCTCTTAAAGCAACCAAGCATAAATCTAATAAAGCGTATTTTGTACCACAGTCGTAATTACCTATCGGTTTACAATATTAATTGGTTCTCCTATTAAAAACCCTTCTAGATTGTTAATAGCAATTTCCATTAACCTTTTCCTAGATTCCTTAGGTGCCCATGAAATATGTGGTGTGATAATACAGTTTTTAGATGTTAGTAGCGGATTAGTTTTCTCTATAGGCTCTGTAGACACAACATCTAAAGCCGCTCCAGCTATCCTTTGAGTGTTTAGGGCTTCTGCTAGATCCTCTTCAACAATCAATGGTCCTCTAGAAGTGTTTATAATCATTACATTTTCTTTCATCTTAGCAATTGTTTCCTTATTAATTATGCCTTTGGTATTTTCAAACAAAGGACAATGCAAGCTAATAACATCTGCCTGCTTCAATAACTCGTCAAATTCTACGTATTTCAGGGTTTCACTTTCTAATGCTGTGTTTATAAAATTATCATAGGCTAATACTTTCATACCAAAAGCTTGGGCGATTTTCCCAACCTCCTGGCCAATTCTTCCAAAACCAATAATACCCATAGTTTTACCAGCTAATTCAATTAAAGGATAATCCCAAAAACACCAGTCTGGATTTCTGGTCCATGCTCCTTTTCTTACTTCCTCACTATGGTAACCTACATGATGGCACATCTCCAGGAGCAGTGCAAATGCCATTTGCGAAACTGCAGTTGTTCCGTATGTAGGTATATTTGTTACAACAATACCTTTTTCTTTTGCTGCCTCTACATCAACGATATTGTACCCCGTTGCAAGAACTCCAACAAATTTCAAATTAGGCATTCTTTCCATCGCTTTCCTAGTTAAAGGTGTTTTATTAAGAAAGACAGCGTCTGCATCTCCCACCCTCTCCACTACCTTATCTTGTCCGCTTAAATCATATGATGTACGGTCATAAACTGTTAATTCTCCGATTTGCTCTAATCCCTCCCAACTCAAATCACCAGGGTTTAACGTGTATCCATCTAGTATTACTATTTTCATAGTATCTCCCACCTTCCATCACTTATAAGCTTCAGATGCTACCGGTAAAACTTTACCAACATTTAGCATCCGCATCGTGTTTTCAGCTGTATATTCTATCAATTCGGAAACGTTTTCCATTGCTTCATTTAAAGTCATTGGTCTAGTAACGATATCCATAATAGCATTAACACCATATGCGTATACTTCTGATGCACCTTTGCCAACACTACCAACAATGGCAATTACAGGCACATCATGCTTTAATGACCTTTTGGCTACTCCAATAGGGACTTTTCCATATACAGATTGGTGATCTATTTGTCCTTCTCCCGTTATTACTAAGTCTGCATCAACTAGGTGTTGGTCTATTTCATTAATATCTAGAGCTTTTTCTATCCCTGAACATAGTTTAGCATTGCAAAATACAATTAATCCAGCTCCAAGCCCTCCAGCCCCTCCTGCCCCCGGAGCATTTAAAATATCTTGCCCAAGTTTTTCTTTGATCACAGTAGCATAATGGTTAAGGTTACTATCTAATAACTTTACCATTTCAGGAGTTGCACCCTTTTGTGGACCGTATATGTATGCTGCACCATTTTCCCCACACAAAGGATTTGTTACATCTGACATTATAACAATCTCTGCCTCAGCTAATCGCGGGTCAATTTTTGATGTGTCAATTTCAACAATACGAGCTAGCTCTTGACCACCATATCCTATCTCTTTACCATCTATATCTCTAAAAGACACACCCAAAGCTTGAGCCATACCTACCCCACCATCGTTAGTAGCACTTCCTCCGATACCTACGTATATATTTCTACAACCCTTATCTAAGGCAGCTTTAATTGTTTGACCGGTTCCATAAGTAGTTGTTATCAAAGGATTTTTTTCTTCTTCCTTTAATAAGGGTAACCCTGCTGACGCTGCCATTTCAATAATAGCTATGTTACCATCTAAAATCCCATATTTGCTTTCTATTATTTTGCCAAGTGGACCTACAACTTTTATTTTCTCATAAATACCACCGGTTCCCTTTACCAATGTATCAACGGTCCCTTCGCCTCCATCTGCAACAGGAATTTTTATTATTTCTACATCACTGTGGACTTTTCTTATTCCTCTTTCAATTGCTTCTGCAACTTCAAACGTGGAACAACTACCTTTAAAAGAGTCTGAAGCTATAACAATTTTCATGTTTATATCCCTCTTTCAGCATCAACTTTTTAATGTAATCCTACTCTACTATATTACTTTCTAAATCTTAAAGTCAGGTTAATTCCAACTAAATATTAAATTTCATTTTGTTCCAAGGAAGCTGTGATCACAAGTTTCCGTGTTAAGCTATACATTGTTTTTAACTAGTTGTATTATTAATAATTTTAACTATATTTAGAATATTTTTCTATGGTTTGGGATACAAAGTGTGGCAATAATTTTAATGAATTTTTGTTACAAAAAACAAACTAGAGCTAATCCCTAGTTTTCGGACTTACATATCAATGTAGCCAAATATAAAATAATCATATCTTCAACATTTCTAGGATCATATCCTGTAAGTTTTTTTATCTTATTTAGTTTATATTGTAATGTATTTTTGTGAATAAATAATTCCTCTGCAACTTTAGTAATCGACCCGTTCTTTTCAGCGTACTTTGTTATAATCTCCAAATATGAATCAATATTTTGTATTTTAATATTTCTAAAAACTCTTGATGCAAATAATTTCTTTTGCTTTTTACTTACTTCATCCAATAGAAGTTCTATATCTAGTTCAGAATATTTAACAATGTATTTTTTTCTAGAAGTTAAAGCTACATCCAAAGCTTTTTTAGCTTCTACATATGATCTTCTTATTTCGTCAACACTAGTACTGACAGTACCTATCCCAGAGCTGATTTTTACGTTATATTTTTTTTCAGCATTTATGTAGATAGTTTCTAATAACCCCGTCAGGTCTTTTATACTCTCTATGTCTAAAATAATTATAAAATTCATCCCATTCTGTACTAGTAAGTTCTGGGGATTAAAATCTATGTATCTTTTAATAAAGTTGTATAGTTTTTCATAAATGACAGGCAAGTTAACAGAATCATTTTCATACTCCACACCTATTCTTGAAACAATAACTATCCTTGGTATCTCTGTTTCAATGTTCAACAGCTCAGAATGTATTTTGATAGTTTTCTTATCTTCTCTGTGGGTTAAAAATAATAATTCCTCAATAAATTGTTTGAGCCTTTCCCTAGATGTTTTTTCCTGCTCTGCAAGAAAAGCTTCTTTAATGAGAATTTCTGTCATTTGCTTAATTATTTTCCCATACTTCCCTACTTCATCTTCACTGCCTGTAATTCCTATAACTCCAACAATGTCATTTTGAAAGTACACTGGAAGGTTTATCCCTTTCTTAGTACCTTCATATTGAGCATCAAAACTAATTACAAGTTCACTTTTTGTTGCAACAACTCTTTTTGCACCTTCATGATAAGTACCTTTTCTATCTTTATTAGTACTAGCAATAATTAACCCATTTGTATCAATATAGTTAATATCTTGATTTATTATTTCTTTCATATTTTCCACTATTGTTCCTGCTAGGTTATTAGGTATATTCAAAATATCCACCCTCTTCTTTAGTTACTAATTAAAGTAAGTGATTAAAAATACATAATCCTATATAAAAACTCCAACAAAATCTTTAGTGTAAAAGATTATACCGGAGTTTTTAAAACATATACTATTATTTATTTTTTTCCTCTAACCGTTCAAAAATCAAATTATATCCATCAGCTCCATACTGCAAAAATCTGTTTATTCTACTAATAGTTGCTGCACTAGCTCCTGTGATTTCCTCAATTTTGTTATAGGTTTTATTTTCCTTTAAAAGCTTGGCTACCTTTAGCCTTTGAGCCATGGTATGTATTTCTTTGATTGTACATATATCGTTTAAAAATCTATAGCACTCGTCTTCATCTTCCAATAAAAGTATAGCCTCAATAAATTCATCAGTAAAAGTGTTTTTAAACTTTGGTTCAAATCCCATCTAATCACCTCAGCTTCTTCTTTTATAAATATATTCTTCATAAAGTCATCATTTCCTTTTGAAATCAATGAAAAATTCAAATAATATAAAAATTCTTTGAAAATGTTAATAAAGACTTTTTCAGTGTTATATTTGCTCTCAGCTATTATTTTTTTAAATACTTTCTATTATAATATCTTTTTCAATTAAGTGAAATACTAAACTTACAGTTTTGAAAAAGAGGTGATAAAATGACAAAAAAAAGTAGAAGGCATTATTTTGGAGCTAATGAGGCTCAAAATCTAATTGACTCCACTTATAACTCTAAAGATTATCCTATCATGGAAAAAACACAAAATGCTTATTTAATGCCTGATAGTATGCAGAGAGATGTGGATTTGATTGATACTGCTAGATTTTATGAGGATACTACAGAAGAAACTGAAAAGCTTGGTATTGAAGGTATCCCTGCTAGTCCAGAAAGTAAAAAGAATACAGAGCTTCGTTAGTATTAGGCCAGTAGGTGCGAATGAATTCGCACCTACAATAAATTTAAAGTTCAAACCACCTTATAAAGTAGATTTAAAATAGGCACGAATGAATTCGTACCTACAATAAGTTTAAAGTTCAAACCACCTTACAAAGTAGGTGCGAATTCATTCGCATTTATTATAAACTATAGCATAAATTAGATTTAAAAATAGGCACGAATGAATTCGTACCTACAATAAGTTTAAGTTCAAACCACTTTACAAAGTAGATGTGAATTCATTCGCACTTATTGTAAACTGTAATATAAATTGGATTTAAAATAGGTACGAATGAATTCGTACCTACTATAAGTTTAAAGTTTAATTTAGTTTTGCTATATCTTTTCTGTATTGTATTTTTTCAAATGTAATAGATTCAACTTCTTTATAGGCTTTAATTCTAGCTTCATCTATTGTGCTACTCCATGCTGTGACTCCAAGAACTCTTCCACCTGATGTGGTAATTTTATCATTATTAAGCTTTGTTCCAGCATGAAATACTATAACATCATTATTTGAAGTCTCTAATCCGTCTATTATTTTTCCTTTAGTATATTTTCCTGGATATCCTCCAGATGCTATAACAACACAAACTGTTTTTTTATCACTCCATTTGATACTATTTCCATCTAGCTTACCGTCTATGATATTTTCCATAATTTCTACTAAGTCTGTTTCTAATCTAGGCAGCACTACTTGAGTTTCAGGATCTCCAAATCTAACATTAAATTCCAATACCTTAGCTCCATCATTTGTAATCATAAGACCTATAAATAGTATTCCTTTAAAATCTAAGTTATCTTTTTTAAGTCCTTCTAAAACAGGCTTAAGTACTTTGTCATCTACTTCTTTTTCTAGTTCTTTAGTATATATATAACTAGGAGAGTAGCTACCCATACCGCCAGTATTTGGTCCTTGGTCCTTATCGTATGCTTTTTTATAATCTTGAGCACTTACCATGGGAACGATTTTATTACCATCTACAAAGCAAAGTATAGAGGTTTCAGTTCCTGTTAAGAATTCTTCTATAACTACTTTATTACCTGCATCCCCAAACTCCTTATCCTTCATTATTGAATTTAGAACAGTCAAGGCTTCTTCTTGATTATTTACTATAACAACACCTTTTCCTGCGGCTAAACCATCAGCTTTTATTACCATAGGAAATCCATATATTCCTATAGCTTTTTTTGCCTGTTCTAATTGGGTAAACTCCTCATATTTAGCAGTTGGGATATTATGTCTAATCATAAAATCCTTTGAAAAGGACTTACTACCTTCTAACTGAGCACACTTCATATTAGGTCCAAATATCTTTAGTCCTCCTTGATTAAATCTATCAACTATCCCCATAACTAATGGGACTTCTGGTCCTACTACTGTTAAGTCTATATTTTTATCCTGTGCAAAGTTAAACAAACCTTCTATATCTTCAACTTTAATATCTATATTTTCAGCCATTTCTCCTATACCAGCGTTTCCAGGAGCACAGTATATTTTACTCACCCTTGGACTTTGACCAAGCTTCCAAACCAAAGTATGCTCCCGACCTCCAGAGCCTATAACGAGTATATTCATGGTGATTTTCCTCCTTCCGAAAAACGTTGCAAGTTATCCGTTATGAATTATGAGAAAGATATTTTTTGTTAGTAGTTAGTGGTTAGTTGTTAGTGGCTAAAAACAAAGTCATATTTAAAACATTATTTTTTCCCTTACTCACTACTTACTACCAACTCCTTTTCTCTTTCACTACTAACTACTTGCCACTAACCACTAACTCATTAATGTTTAAAATGTCTCATTCCTGTAAATATCATGGCTATGCCATATTTGTTTGCCATATCTATAGAGGCTTGATCTTGGATTGAACCTCCTGGTTGAATTATAGCAGTTACTCCTGCTTTTGCTGCCGTCTCAACACAGTCTGAGAATGGGAAGAAGGCATCTGATGCCATTACACTACCTTTTATCTCAATTCTGGCTTGTTTTATAGCATTTTCTACAGCCCATATTCTATTTACTTGTCCAGGACCAATTCCCACTGTTTGCCCGTTCTTAGCTATAACTATACCATTGGATTTAATATGTTTTACTACCTTCCATGCAAATAGCATATCTTCTAGCTCTTTTTCTGTAGGAATACGATCTGTAACTGTTTTTAAATCTTCTTCATTATTTAGCTCTTTGTCTATGTCTTGAACTAGGATTCCTCCGTTTACTTTTTTGATATCAATTGACTGTTCAGATTGTTTTTTACTAATATCATCAAGTTTTAATACTCGTATATTCTTCTTTGATTTTAGTACTTCTAAAGCTTCTTCATCATATTCTGGAGCTATTACTATTTCTAAGAAAATCTTATTTAATTCTTCTGCTGTTCTCTTATCTATTTTTCCATTTGCTACAACAATTCCTCCAAATATAGATGTAGGATCACATTCAAAAGCCTTGATATAAGCATCATATATATCATATCCACTACCAACACCACAAGCATTAGTATGCTTTACTGCCACAACTGTAGGCTTATCATACTCCTTAAGAAGTTCTAAGGCTCCATTTGCATCATTTATATTATTAAAAGAAAGTTCTTTTCCATGAAGTTGTTCTGCATTTATCAGAGTTCCTTGATTTTTTCCTACTTCTTTATAAAAGGTTGCCTTTTGATGAGGATTTTCTCCATACCTTAAAGCTTGAACTTTTTCATAGGTTAATGTCAATAAATCTGGCATATCTCCTTTGATTTCATTTCTTAAGTATTGTGATATCATGGCATCATAATGAGCTGTATGTTCAAACACCTTTAATGCTAAGCCATATTTTGTATTAAGGCTTACTTCTCCTGATTCTTCAAGTTCATTTAGTACAGCGCTGTAATCCTCTGGGTCAGTTACAACCGTCACATCTTGATAGTTTTTAGCTGCTGATCTAAGCATTGTAGGACCACCAATGTCAATATTTTCAATAGCTTCTTCTAAGGCTACACCTTCTTTTGCAATAGTTTCTTTAAAAGGGTATAGATTGATTACTACTAAATCTATAGGTTTAATATTTAGGTCATCTAATTGTTTCATATGCTCTGGGTTATTTCTCATAGCTAGTAAGCCCCCATGAACTGCAGGGTGTAGGGTTTTTACTCTGCCATCTAGGCATTCAGGAAATCCTGTAACCTCAGATATACCTACTACCTTTACTCCGTTGTCCTTTAGGGTTCTTGCTGTACCACCTGTAGATAAAACTTCTACTCCTAGGTTTTGTAGTTTTTTTGCAAAGTTTACAATACCATTTTTATCTGAAACACTTATAAGTGCTCTTTTTATCACTGTTATCAACTCCTTGATTGGTTTAGGCGAACACAGTTCGCCCCTACATTTTTGGAAAGGGATTTTCTTGTCGTTGCGGGAGGGCACGGAGTCCCTCCCCTACATTGCTGAAAGGAATTTTTCC